>TBL_comb48_EPIDRAFT_1000114_pt1 | contig 58822 bp, 46 predicted proteins | sample TroBogEpilimnion_37_FD_10681 | JGI IMG/M metagenome (IMG submission 10681) | reverse complement strand
CTAACATGTATAACTTAAAAGAAATTACATTTGAAACTAATGGCACTCAAGCATTAACTGATGATTTTCAACGTTACTTGTTACAATGGCAGACTGGGCATGAGCATTATACTAGAGATGTAACATTTAGTGTAAGTGCTAAATTGAGTTGTAGTGGTGAAAAACGTGAAGATGCTATCAAACCAGATGTGCTTTTGCAATATCAAGATGTTGGTTATACATATCTTAAATTTGTTGTAGCCACAGAAGACGATGCATATGAAGCATTAGAAGTAATGGATTTATATCGACTTGCTGGTTTTACTGGCGCAGTATATTTGATGCCAGTTGGCGGAGTAGAAAGTGTTTATACATTAAACAATCGTCGTGTAGCAGAACTAGCTATGAAGGCAGGCTTACGCTATAGTGATAGACTACAAGTGCCTTTATTTAAAAATGAATGGGGTACCTAAATGTTCTTTACGCTTTGTTTTACAATTGGTTGGATTATAATAATTTGTCTATTGTTAAGATGGACTAAGAATATCAATAGTGCTTGTACCGGTAATTGTAGACAAGGTAGAGATTGTAACTGTATGGAAAAGAAAAATGAAAAAACTGATTAAAAGATTATTTGGCATTGATAAGTTAGAGCAACAAAAAGAAGAAGCACTTGCCGCGGCGGAATTGGCTATGAATGCGGCTAAAGAAGCAGAAGAGGCCGCTGAATTGGCTAAAGCAACACCAAAAGACCGTGCAACTGCTCGTGGTGAACCATATGTAGCAGTTCTAGATACGCATGTTAATAAAGATAATGTTCGTAATGGCTTTTTTGAACTTGACTGGAACGACTTGTTTATAGTACAATTAAAGGACGCTGGATACGGTTTTGAAGGTGATCCAGATGAAGAGATTGTCGATCGTTGGTTTAGAGATTTAGCAGGTAACATGCTTGCAGAAGCAGGTGTTGCTAATCCAAGCCGTACAATTGGCGGTTATGTTAATGTAAACAGATTAGGTAACGGCAAAGCCGAAGTAGAATGACATATATTATAGTTGATACTGCTAACACATTTTTTCGTGCTAGACACGTAGTTCAAGGGTCGTCCGATATTAAACTCGGTATGGCATTTCATATTACTTTTAACAGTATCAAAAAAGCGTGGCAAGACTTTGGTGGCAGTCATATCGTATTCTGTCTCGAAGGTCGTAGCTGGCGTAAAGACTATTACAAGCCCTATAAGGCCAATAGACAAGAAACTCGTGCGGCTATGACTCAAAGAGAACAAGACGAAGATAAATTGTTCTGGGAAGCATTTGACGAGTTTAAGAATTTCATTACAGAAAAAACTAATGCTACTGTAATGCGTCACGAAAATTTAGAAGCTGACGATTTGATTGCAGGTTGGATACAAGCACATCCAGATGCAAAGCACGTTATTATTTCAACAGATGGCGACTTTGCACAATTGGTAAGTCCTACTGTTAGTCAATATAACGGCGTAGGTGATTTACACATTACACATGAAGGTATCTTTGATGCAAAAGGTAAACCGGTTAAAGACAAAAAGACAGGCGAGCCGAAGCCAGCACAAGACCCAGAGTGGATGCTGTTCGAAAAATGTATGCGCGGTGATACCAGTGATAATGTCTTCTCAGCGTATCCAGGTGTGCGTACTAAAGGTACAAAAAACAAAGTTGGTTTACTTGAAGCGTTCGAAGATCGTAAAGCCAAAGGATTTGCGTGGAACAATCTCATGCTTCAGAGATGGGTTGACCATAACGGATTAGAACATCGTGTGCTAGAAGATTATCAACGTAATGTTCAATTATGTGATTTAACAGCACAACCGGACGATATTAAAGAAAAGATTAAGGAAACGATTAAGGCTAATGCAGTTCCTAAAGACGTTAGCCAAGTAGGTATTCGTATGCTCAAGTTCTGCAATGCTTGGGATATGAAAAAGATCGCTGATAACATTCAGCAGTATGCAGAGCCATTTCAGGCAAAATATCAAGGAGAACTTAAATGAGTGCAATTTCAGAAAAACTAGTAAAAGCAAACGAGAGCTTTACCATCAACCGTTATGACAACGGCTTTATGATTGAAGTAGGTGGACGTGATGACAATGACGATTGGAAAAGTGCCAAAGTTATTGTTGGCAGTGAAGACGAATTAATCGATGCTATTAAAGAAGCATTAGCATTACCTTTGGCAGAATAAGGGGATAAAAATGGCAACATGGACCGTTAGAACATACTATAAAAAATCTTGCCAGGAAGTCGAACATTGGGTTCGAAGTGAAGGCGAAGGTCGACTCACAGTCACTAACGGTTTCCGTTGGGGTGAATGGACTGTAGAAACTTCAGATGATAATCCTCCAGAATTTGAGTTTACTTTTGTTCCCGGGGGTGATGGCAAAAAAGACAGTATCAATATGCTAGACTGCGAAGTTAACAACATTGAAAGTGTTGAACTTATTAGCATGGATGACGGCGGGTGCTGGTATGATATTGAATTTGAAGACCTCACTGAAGAAGAGGAAGAAGAACTTCAAGAATTCATCGATGAAAATAGTGTTTATGAATTAGAAGATCGTGAAGAAGATCCATGGAGTCAAGACGATAGCGAATGGTGGATCTGGGGTCCTATCGAAATTAAAAACGAAGCTGACGAAACTGTACGTATTATCTGTGCAGATGCAGATGGCAATGTAGTTGATTTTGTTGAAGAATGACAGAGATAAATACGTATATTACTAGTGCGCCTTCGGGGCCTAGTAATTGTGTGTACGAAACAACATGCCCAAATAAATTTACGGGGTGTAAGGAGAAAAATATGACAGAGATACATGCCAAGCCTATTGTGGATGGTAAGTTTTGGATCGTAGAGCAAGATGGCTCTAAGGTTGCAACACTACACAAAAAAGAAAATAATAAATTCGTCTTAAGTAGTACTAACGGCGAAGTTATGTTTAACAAAAAACAAGACTTAACTAAACAGTTTGGAGAAGGATTTTTCCTAACCAGCACCAAAGTTAAAGTTACTCAACCAGAAGTCCATGAATGTCACGGATTTCCAACAAGTTCAAAACCCTTTAATCCAATGTACAATGTACAAGAAAAATTACCATTGTTTACTAAGAGCAATGCTAGTAAAAGTTTGTACTGTGCAGGTTATTACACAATCAAGTTTAATAAAGGTTGGGTTAAATCATTTTGTCCTAAACTAATTACATTAGAACGTAATGAATATAAAGGTCCATTTAAAAGTGAACTTGAAATGAAACAGGTACTTGCTAATGCAAAATCAGATTAATTTAACACCATTAACACAATTTGCACAAATACTAAGAGCCGCTGAATTAAGTCAAAGTAAAGAAGTTAAAATGACTATTCAGCAGGCTCGCTTACTTGGCCTAGCCTTAGTAGAAATACAAGATAAAGTAAATCGAGACTATGAAAGTATGTTTAATAGCCTTAAAGGTTATGTAAGTCAAGAAGAAGTACAAATTGAAATTGACGGCGGTGGGTTTAGCGACAAGTAAGGATAAATATATGCGTATATATCTGGGGTATGCATATTATGAGTCGACCAAAACCTAAGGTACTATTAGAGTACGTTAACAAGAAGAACTATAAGGCTGAGCAGATTTTGGAGGCTGATGCCATTTGGGCAGTATTTTATAAAAACGAACCATTTAATTTAAAATCGTTTAATAGCATTGTTAATTATCCCGGACCTAAGTATAAAAAAGTTTCTTTTTCAAATCCTGGCCACGCACATAATTTGGCAAAGAAATTGAATTTACAGTTTGGAACTGAGGATTTCCAAGTTGTTATGCTAACACAAGGTACAATAATAAAATGATTTCTCGAAATACCCTAACTAAGATTTTTTTAGAACAATGGGGTAAAAGTGCAGACGAAGCAAATCTCGAAATGTACAATCGTACTTGGTGGCAATCAAATAGATCTGGTAAACAATCATTTCGATTAAGTGATACAGGATACATGTTCTTAGTGCAAGAACTGTCGTTAAGAGAATACGAAATTCCCTTTACTGAACCAATTGAGCTCAGTCCCCAAACTATTATATTTTTGGAAAGATATTTAGACACTCCATATTATCTTACCAATCAAAGCATTACTGTGTTTACTGAACGCAAGAGTTTTGAGCTAATGTTGTTTTCAGACGACATTAGAAAATTTGGCTTAATTAAAGCCATAAATGAGCGAGAAAAAGATCTAGATTCGCATTGACTTTCCTACAAGTTGACTGTATAATTACTACTGTAACGAAACAAATACAGTTCACCTTTAACTAAGATAGGAAACAAAATGGCAAAAGAACTAGTAACCCGTACAGTGGGTCCAAAAGGCGCTAAAAAGTCTTTGCGTAAGGCTTTTAATAGTAAGCGTCCAATCTTTATCTGGGGCCCTCCAGGTATTGGTAAATCAGATATCATTAAACAGCTAGGTGAAGAACTTGGTGCTCACGTAATTGATGTACGTTTGAGCCTTTGGGAACCTACTGACATTAAAGGTATTCCATATTTTGATAGCAATGAAGGTACCATGCGTTGGGCACCTCCTTCAGAATTGCCAAGCAAAGACTTTGCATCAAAGCATAAACAAATTATCCTTTTTATGGACGAGCTTAATTCAGCGGCTCCTAGCGTACAAGCGGCGGCTTATCAGTTAGTTCTTAATCGTAAAGTTGGCACATACGAGTTGCCAGATAACGTAGTAATGGTTGCCGCTGGTAACCGTGAAACTGACAAGGGTGTTAGCTATCGTATGCCTAGCCCGTTGGCTAATCGTTTTGTTCACTTGGAAATGACAGTAGACTGGGATGACTATTTTGAGTGGGCTGTTGATAACGGTGTTCACCCAGATGTTATTGGTTTCCTAACATTTAGTAAAAAGGACTTATACGATTTTGATCCAAAATCTAGCTCACGCTCTTTTGCTACACCACGCTCTTGGTCTTTTGTAAGCGAATTGCTTACAGATGACGATGTTGATACTGAAACACTAACAGATTTGGTGTCAGGTTCAGTTGGTGAAGGACTTGCTATTAAGTTTATGGCTCACCGTAAACATGCGTCCAAAATGCCTAACCCATCAGATATTTTGAGTGGTAAGGTTAAAAAGATGGACTCAAAAGAGATTTCAGCTATGTATTCTTTGACTGTGTCATTGTGCTACGAGCTTAAAGACTCTTGTGAAAAGAAAGCCAAAAACTGGAACGATCAAGTTAACTACTTCTTCCAATTTATCATGGACAATTTTGAAACAGAATTGGTTATTATGGGTACTAAAATTGCTCTTAGCCAATACAAGTTGCCGTTGGATCCAGATGAAATTAAGTGCTTTGACGACTTCCACGCTAAGTTTGGTAAGTACATTAGCGCCGCAACTGAGAAGTAATTTGGCTTAGTACCAATTGACACCTCCTACGGGAGGTGTTATAATATATACATACGTAAAAGGAGCAAGTATGTCACATTCAGATCCAGTCATAGACAAAATTATTGTAGCTCGTGTAGGTTTGCTTTTAAAGCATCCGTTTTTTGGTAACATGGCTACACGTTTGAAGATTCAGGAAGCAGAAAAATGGTTGCCAACTGCCGCAACAGATGGTCGTAACATTTATTTCTGTCGTGAGTTTTTTGAAAAACTTACCGTTAAACAGGTAGAGTTTGTCATTGCACACGAAATCTTACACAATGTTTTTGATCACATGACACGTCGTGAAGGACGCGATCCTCAAATCTTTAACATTGCCTGTGACTATACTGTTAACGGACAATTAGTGCGAGACCATATCGGTGATCATCAAATCCCAGATATTAAAATCTTTCATGATCCTAAATATTACGGCATGAGTGCTGAAGAAATTTATGATAAGATTTATGACGATATGGACGAGGAACAATTGAATCAACTTGGTCAATTACTCGACGAGCATATTGATTGGGAAAAAGAAGGTAAAGATGGTCGCCCAACTTTAAGTAAAGAACAACTAAAAGAAATTCGTGACGAAATTCGCGAAGCAACAATTCAAGCGGCACAAGCCGCAGGTGCTGGTAATACTCCTGCAAGCGTACAACGTATGATTAAGGAACTTACAGAACCTAAAATGAATTGGCGTGATATTTTGCGTCAGCAAATCCAAAGTGTTATTAAAAATGATTACACATTTATGCGTCCTAATCGTAAGGGTTGGCACATGAATGCAGTATTGCCAGGTACACAATTTAAAGAAACAATTGATATTTGCGTAGCAATTGATATGTCAGGATCAATTGGTGATGAGCAAGCAAAAGACTTCTTGTCAGAGATTAAAGGCATTATGCAAGAATATCAAGACTTTAAAATTAAAGTATGGTGTTTTGATACTAAAGTGTATAACGAGCAAGATTATGATGGTTATACAATGGATGAGTTTGACGAGTATGAACCAATGGGTGGTGGCGGAACTGAGTTTGATGTCAATTGGGAATACATGAAGGAAAATGACATTGAACCCAAAAAGTTCATTATGTTTACAGACGGTTATCCTTGGGGTAGCTGGGGTGATGAAAACTACTGTGATACAGTATTCATCATTCACGGCAACGATAAGATTGTTCCACCATTTGGAGAATATGCTTATTACGAATTTGCAAAAGTAGGCGCATAATGGCATTAAAGACAGGTAAACCTAATCCTCTTAATTATTTTAACTTGCGGAGGGTTGAGTTTGCCTGTCCGCATTTTAAATATACTACATTAGATAAGTACAATCCAAACTTTATCAAATCTATAGACAATTGGATCCGCCATAACTTAAATAATAGGTACTACATAGGACAAAGTCTTGAGTTAGATCACACTAACACAATCGTATATATTACTATGATTGGTTTTGAAAGTGAAAAAGAATTAAGTTTTTTCAAGATTGCCTGTCCACTTTTAGAACAAAGATAATTAAGTAAGTACAGATTATATTAAGGAGATACCATGACTGATACAACACAAACCCCACAACAAGCAGATCCAGCCGCACAAAGCACTGACCTAACAATTAATGACTTAAACGCACTTAAAGTTATTATCGATATTGCTAGCTCACGTGGCGCATTTAAACCAAATGAAATGGTAGCAGTTGGACAAACATATACTAAGTTAACTACATTCTTGGATGCAGTAGCTAAACAACAACCACAAGGTCAACAACCGGCAGACGCCACAGCGCCAGCTACAGGAGCTTAATATGGCTGAACTTAAACACGTGGCACGTGTCAAAGCTACTAATAAAAAATGTTTAGTAGCTTATCGCACATTGCCAGGCGATGCATATAATTGCCTAATTATCCCAACAGAAAATCTACCAGATATCTATCACGATGCACTTATTAATCTAGTAGAGAGTGGCAGTGGTCAAGACAGCTATGAGTTTGCAGAAGCTCTAGCACGTACACAATTTCCAGATGGCGCAACAATGCTTCCAAGCCTACATGCTTCAGGAAGACTAATTAAGGCACCAACTAGCGATATTGAAATGACTCCAACACCGGCAACAGCTATTTTACTTTCAGAGTTAAATCAAATTATTGCCGAACAACGTGGTCTTGCGGTAGATGATTTGGCAATGAAGGATCCATCTACACCTAGCAAGGCGGCTGATCCAAAATCTATTCCAGCTGACCCAACTGTTAAAGCTGATACTCCAAAAGCAACTGCTAAAGTAGTAGAAGCACCTGATGCTAGTGCTAGCCCAGAAGAGCAAGCAAAATTCTTCCGTAGCCAAGCAGATGCATTGGCTAAACAAGCCGCTGAAATGCGCCGTAAAGCAGAAGCGTTAGTTCCTACTGTAAAGAAGAAGGCTAAAGATCCAGCGTGACGAAATCGGGAAGAAAACTTCCCAAAGACGTTATTGAAAAATGGCCAGAAGTTTTTAGTGAGGTAAAGCTCAATGTGTTACCTCTCAGGTATCTCCATACCGTTCTGGTCAATTTTAAGGATGGCAAGATTTGGGAAATAAAAATAACAGCAAAGACACGTCGAGAAGGTTGGCAGTCTTTTGAAAAAAATCTAGCGGAAATTTGTAAAAATTACGAAGACAACATCCACGATGTTGACTTTAAATTAGATACAGAAAGCATTCGCAAAGATATGGAAAAACAAACCCAACAATTTTTAAAGAAAAAGAAACTATAGATGAATGTTAAACTACTAAGTTATAGTCAGCCAACAGCAGAGTTTGAAGCATTAGGTATTAGCGATGCTCAAGAACTTATTGCGTATTGCGCAAGAGTATCAAATCCCTCCAACCAACTTAACACAGAAACAAGTGAAAAACTCATCAAATACCTCATCAGACATCAACACTGGAGTCCACTCGAAATGGTTTCAGCTTGCATGGAAATTACGACAACACGAGATATTGCACGGCAAATCTTGCGACACAGAAGTTTCAGCTTCCAAGAGTTTAGCCAACGTTATGCCGACCCAACGGCAGAGCTTGATGATGCGTTTGTACTACGAGAAGCAAGATTTCAAGACACCAACAATAGACAAAATAGTGTAGAGTTTGATATGAATAATAACGAGCAACGTCTATTAGCTATTGAATGGGAACGTGCTCAGAAACGTGTACTGTGGGCAGTTAAGCAAGAATATTCTTGGGCTATTAAGAATGGTATTGCTAAAGAACAAGCTCGTGCTGTATTGCCCGAAGGACTTACAGTAAGTCGTTTATATATGAATGGTACACTACGCAGTTGGATTCATTTTATTGAGTTACGTAGTGCAAATGGTACTCAGAAAGAGCACCAAGAAGTTGCTATAGAATGTGCTAAAGTAATAGCTCAGGTTTTCCCTCTAGCCAACGATCTTTTAGCCAAATAAAATCATTTATCTTAGCAAGTGCCTCCTTATTGGAGGCATTTTTTTCACCATATTCACGACCTTGGATAGCACCCATATAAGCATATCCGCCAAATTGCGCATGTTGATTTAACTTACACCAGAAATATAATCTAGCCAAAGACTCTTCATTATTAATTACAGCTAATTTACAACATTCTCTAAAAGCACTACGCCAAGTACTAAACTCATCTGTATTAAATGCTGTAATGTTACTTACTGTATCCATGGCTTTAAATTTACTGCTAATACTCATAGTCATATCAGTAGTATTGGTATCCATGTTTATAGTCATTTGTTTTGGCAATAATTTTACTCCTCCGTATCCATAACTTAAATTATTAATAGGATTAATACTACGCCAAACATGGACTACATCCAGCTCGTCATCTGGAACTTTATAATCAAAATTGAAATCATTTAATATAACTGCATCGCCATCCACTACCCAGAACATACGAGTAAAACATTTCTTTGCCGCGGCAATGTGTGCTTGATGTATTCCTTTGACACCATCTACACGTTTTGCTCTAGGAAAACGTTCTTTTAGGCTAGCAAAATTTTCTTCTGCATCTGGCTCATTATATGAAATAAAAACTATATCGTACATTATCGTCTTCTAATTACTCGAGGTGTATTTAAGTAGACGGTTTTAAAAAACTTACTACCAGCTGGATCTAAATTGGCAATTTCTAATTCACTATGCTTCATTAAATATTTGCCTAAAAAATTTATATATTCTGTTATTTTTTCTGGCTCTGCTTGTTCGTGTGTTGTTTCCCAATGAGTAGTTAACCATTCAAAATCGCGAACGTTTGCATAATCCCAGTCAGTAAACATTGTCATGTAACAGCCTTCTCTAGCACCTAATACACTCCAAATACCGTTTTCAACATCTGCACCTACTGTACACCAAACTAATAATCTATGATAGTTTTGCCACCATACCTTTTTTAAATCATTAGTTTTCATACCTTGATTTAAACTCATCTTAACACCTTCACGGAATCCGGCACGCCACGCTTGGAAAGGCGTAGCATTTGTAAAACTTTCTGAATAGCTATCATTAAATTGATAATATTTGTCGTCGAAACAAAATTCTACACGGCCTTTTGCATCATCAATTGCGGCATTTTCATGTGTACGCATATTGTTAACAAACTCTTTAGTCCACAGTTTTAGTCCACCATTGCCATACATAAGTCCATTAACATGAATTTTACCACACCATGAAAATACATTTTCACTTGTTAGTCCTAATGCATCTAAGTCAATTTCAACTTCTAAAAATTTAGGATCTACAATATTGTCTGCATCCACTGTAACAAAATACTCAGTATCACTTAATGCCGCACAGGCCTTGTGTGCGGCATCACTACCTTTAACTCCATGAACACGTTTTGCCCAAGGCACTTTAGTAAGTAAGTCTGCATAATTTTTTTCAGCATTTGGTTCATCGTAGCTGAGAAAGATGATGTCTTGTTCAATTATTTTAATTTTTGTCATTTATTTTTAATCCGTAACTTTGAAATATTATTTGACTAGACACTGATATTTTTTCAATTTTTGTTTCTACATTACTAGCAAATGGTATTGTAATACTTTGATTTTCTACTAGTTCTTTTACATCTATAACTATACTTCTAATTAAAAAATCAAAATCATCTTTAAGCATTATAAAAAAGATAGTTTTAGTTAACACATCATTTTCAATTCTAATTTTAGCTTTTTTACTTAATTTAAAATTCCATGTTTTATCAGTTTTATTCCAAGTAACTGTTAGTTCAGTGTCTTTTGTAGGAGTCTTGTTTATCCATTCAAAAATGTTATTTCTAAATCCGTAAAGTTGTTCTGCTATTTGTATAATAGTTTTATGAGTGGTACCATCTACATTTTTAGCATACCCAATCATATGCTCGTGTAGCTTTTTTTCTCCAGTAATAAATGGTATATAATCTTCATATTTGATTTCAAGACTACCTTCATCAAGTACAGTAGGTTCGTTTGAAACTGAACGAATCACTCCAGTTTGTTTACTGTAGTGAGCCCAATACTTCTGCTCTGGCGAAATCATATACTTATTTGTCATTATGTAATTCCTCTAGCTGATCAAGTATAGTTTTAGTAACAAAATCTTTTTCCACATAATGAAATAATTTAGTTTGTTTAATATTTGATACAATTAACTCGCCTCGACTGTTTAAAATCCAAGGAATAGTATCTTGCCATCTAGTAGCACTATCAGGCCAATCTTGTAATGGAATTTTCATGTGTATAAATTCTAAAGGGCTACAATTATCAATTACATAATTATATTCGCCTGAAATTTCAACTGCAATAGCTGTAGCTAAATCCATGCTTAACCAATTTTGATAATAGTCGGGTGCAAACTTTGTCCAACACCATTCCCAATTATTACATACAAATTCTAATACTTTATAAAAAGATTTTGCGGCATCATTCTTTTTAAAATAATGCAATGCATAATATGGATTAGTTAAATTGTTTGCCTTAAATGCTTTTCTGTGTATTGTATCAACAACTGTTTCTAATTTATGATTTTTAATTTGATTACAAAATTTAACATCATAATTTCTACAATAATGCCACCATTCACTTATATCTTCTAACAATAACATATCTGTATCTAATACTATTGTTTCGTCATACGGAGTTACGTGATATAATTTCCAACGATGCTCTGCGGCTAGAGGACTATTTTCTGTTTCTTCAAACCAAGGAATAGGAATGATTTGATCAAAAACTTCTCTATATTTTTTAGGTACATCACTATTAGTTACTAGTGAAACTGAATTAATTGTAGGCTGACTAGATTTAATACTTAACGCAAGAGCATAGGCTTGTGTAATATAATCTACCCTGTCAGTATTTTGTGCAAATAAAAGAAATCCTTTAGACACCTGAACCTCCTGTAATATATCGGCTTAGACTAAATTTATTCATAACGTGTACGTCTAATCCTGTAGTTTTTACAGCAGTATATTCACCGTAAAATTTTTGTTTCTGTACTAGAAAATTCATTTTGTTGTCAACTGCATTAACTAAAAAATCTTTATCGCTGATGTATATCATTTTTCCAGGAAGTGCTGTTGCAAAATCGCCATTTGTTTTGCCATTCATAATGTGTATAGCAATACTAAAAGCAAAATCATTTCTATATGTAAATGCAGTAATGTTATAGAGCGTTTTAAAATAAATCCAGTTTTGTTTAATATATTCTACTAGAGTAAAAAAACTATCCATTATAGCATTTTTATTGAATATAAAAACTGTAGCCCAATAAAAAGGAACACTATATCTATTGATTCTTTTAAAATCAGTTGTGTCTCTATCTAAGGCTAAATCAAAACTACTTTGATATATTTGGAAATCGTGATCGTTATCCAATGCTGTTTTTAACAATGGAGAGTTAATAACATAATCGCTATCTAAAACTAGTGTGCGATCGTAAGGTGTTAAATCGTAAACTTGGCTACGTGTCCAATTTTTCCATTCGGTAAATTTTGAAGATAATGAGCCATCATGGAACATTTTGCTTTGAACTAATCCAGATGGCTGTACTTCAATAACTGAATCAAACTCATGGTTGGGATAGTTTTCCTCTAACCATTTTTTATTATCTGTTACTAAAGATACCGGAATATCTAAATATTGTTTAGCACGGCTAGCCGCAAATACTGCTAGCTGGACATAATCAACTGAATGATTATTTTGAGCAAATATAAGTGCGCCTGTTGTCATAGTTCAACTATATCTGCAATTTTTCGTTTTGTTTTAATTTCTGAATATTTTACTGTGTACTCATTTAGAGCTTCGAAGTAAACTGAAACTATGTTATCTAAAAATTCCTGTACATTAGGAATTACCACTGGAAAATCATTTGCATCTAAAAATGGAACATCTGAAATATGTCCTAACTCTATAACTGTTTTAATAAATGCAATTAACTCAGGGGAAACTTTAAATGTAGATCCGTTAGTGTAGTAAACTAATTTTTGTTTATACTCTTCCGATATCACTCTGCGTTGATTTGACAATGTGGCCGCATAATTAGCTACAGCAAATGCTTTTTCAATTCTTTCGTCCATAATAAACTCCGTAGTGTATAATATTACACTATGTAGTTAGCTGTGTCAAGAGCTTAGGATAAATTAATTTGATTAATTGCTTGAGAAACTAGCACCGATACCCGAAGCTGGATAAAATGCACTAGCCGAAACGTTTGAACTAGACGGATAAATTGCGGCTACCGTACTAGTTATTTGACCAGTGATAGCATAGTATTGCGCTTGAGGATATCCTGCCGACGGATATGTGTTTATACCACGGCTAGTATAAGTGTTGCCATAATACATTCTAAAAGTTAATACAGGCGCATTGTATTGAACAGTAATCCAAAATCTATCAGCAGTGCCACTAGTGTAAAGACCGTCACCGATGGTTTTACTGAATATAGTAGTTTCTGTATTTGTTGCGTTGATAAATCCAGTAGATGGGCTAATCACACCTGCTTGATATCCACTGCTTGATGTACTGCTACGTCCATAAGTAATTGTACCAGAACTGCTTAATAAATTAAACCAATCATTATCTAGAGTTGCAGGACTTTGAGCACCACCTGAAGTTTGATACTGATTTAAATTTGCACTTAGATTAATTATGCTTCCTGTATTAAAGAAATAAGTTGCGTAAGCGGAACTAGAAAATGTCATAGTTACTGTATGAGTTGCAGTTTTGCCAACACCTACGTTCACATAATTTAAACTACTTACTGTTGCAGAAGTTACTGTGTCTGCTGGAAGACCGTAATATTGAGATGGATTATTAAGAGCTGTGGCCGCTGTCAAATATGCGGCTCTATCAGAATCTTTAATAACTAAACTTGAAGATGCTGTGGTTATAGATGGGCGAGCAATACCTAAATGATCTGCAATTCTAAACATATCATTTTGTAAAGCATTCCATTCAGCTACTGTAATTTTTGTAGCGTTACTAGCAGGCGGTGGAGCGGCCACTGCACTACTGTTTAAATTTGTTTGTCCATATTGTGTTGAAAGAACTGCGGCTATTTGAGCATAGATAGCGTTATATTCAGCAATTTCAATTTGGTTATTTACACCTGCTGTCATATTTGTCTCCTTAAACTACTTATGCGGTTAGAGGAGTAGTGATGACAGGAGTTGGCAAATAATTAGTTGGCGTAGTCATTGATACATAATTGCCTGATGCGTACCAAATAGTAAGATTATTTGATATTGTAGCAGTAACTGGAGTATCTATAGAATATGTTAAACTATCACCCGGACTTTGTCCAGAAGCAACTTTAGTTTGTGCTGTAGAAAGATCTTGAAGTTGCATGGTAATTGTTAAAATTGTACCAGCTGAATTCAAATTACCAGTGATGGTATAAGCATTTGGGGCATACAACTGCGAAGATGTAGTAATAGTATACAATAGTTGTGTAATATTTCGGTTAGCGTTAAAATAACTCCAACCATAACTAGATCCAGATCCGTTGCTGTTTGAAGAACTAACTCCGGCGTAATTAAAAATTACATTGCCCATTTGTGACAATAGAACTGCCCAAGAATAATCTTTAGTATTAACTGTACCAGTTTGTCCTGAAGTTGCATTACCAGATATTACAATCGATCCGCCTGTATTAAAATAATATTGTGCGGCTGCGGCATTTGGGAAAGTTAATGTAACTACTTCAGAAATTGTACCTTCCTCGTTTGGCTGTTGTCCTTGATTAATTACAGCAGTACCGCCCGATGTACTTCCCCAAGGACTTGAAGCGCCAACTCTAATACTTGGTGCTAAAAATACGCCTGCGGCAACTTGTGTTTGCTCTGAACTGTTAGAACTAATAGAATAACAACCAGGATATGTTACTCCGCCAATTGTAGTAGAAACTGGATTAGCAAGAGCTTGTGCTACTGCAAGGTATGCGGCTCTGTCTGCATCTTTAACTTTAACTGCTGGAGCCGCATTAGTATAGGTTGTTGAACCAATTGCTTGACTTATTCCAGTACCGTTTGAAGGGATCGTTAAAGCATAACTATTAAATTTTGGACCAGTATTAAGTTGATGATAATTTATAGCAGTAATATCATACAATAGTGCTTGCCATTGACTTGCTTGAATAACTTGGGTAGTTGAAACTTGACTACTTTGAACTGGTTGTCCGTAAGTATTTGCTAATAGATTATTTACTATTCCTTGAATAGTATTATAATCGTTAGCGGCAATGATTGTTCCTATACCTGTCATTTAATTCTCTCTTTTTACTGTCTGTTATTTATTTTTATAAGATTACGCATTCAACAAGAGTGATATTTCCGTCTGCACAATCTTCTAGAGCCACTGCAAAACAGATGTTGCTAGTATTATCGCCACCAAAATATCCAGGAATACTTGCGGCTAAACCATCACCGTATGGTGCTAGCATATCGCCCTTAGAGCATCCGCCAAATACTTTAACTGGCACACGACCTTTTAGAGCAACATAAACTCCGCCTACTAAATCTTTATTCATCATAAAAGCTGGATTTTGGCTAATTACACCGATAGCTTTATCTCCATATGATGCTCCGCGTACTTCAGCAGGGCCACCTACTGCCATAACTGTACCTACATCGTATGTACGTGATGGATCAGGAAGATATTTTTCTGCTAAGTCAGCGTATTGTGCCGCTGTAGCAGTACCATTGAATACATTAGCATAGATATTAGCACTGCTATCTCTAGCGGCAATAGTTCCAGCTACTGCACTTGTACTAGCTGTTACATAAACGTTATTTACGTTAAGCGCATCTGCTTGTTGTGCTGTTCCATAGTGATAACTAGCATAAACTGCGGCCCATTGTAACAAACTTGTTCCTAAATTACTTGTTCCACTTTGTCCCGGTGTAACATCATTACCGTTAATAATTAAAGGATTTTTTGTTGATCCAGAAACTAACGTTTCAAATGAAATTTGTGAACCGTTAATGTTTTGAATTGTTGGTGTTGTTTGATTATAATTATAAATTGCTAGTTTAGAAATTGGACTACCAACTGTAAAACCAACGTCTGCAAAGTTAACTAATGAACTAAATTGCGGTGTTCCTGTGTTTAGAACGAAATCGCTAATAGTATGTCCGTTTAATCTATCGGAGTTAGTAGCAGTTCCCCAGAAACGTTGGCTTCCAGATGTTTGTCCATTACTTGCTTGCTGTGTATATTGTAAAGTAACGCCTTGTTGAATGTAATCAAAACCAACGATTGGGTTAGTTGTGCCATTTAACTGGAATGGAGCATCACTTCCTGCAATCGTAAATACTGTTTGACCGTTAACAATACCTTGAATAATAGCATGGCTAACATTACTAGTGTCAAGAACACTAACTGATTGCATTTGTGTAGTGCCTGCACCAGTAACTTCTTGTGGGCCAATTAGAGTAAATGTGCTACCTGTCCATGCATACAACTGATTACTTTGTGTATTAAACCAGAAATCACCCTGTGTTAGTCCTGTTGGAGCTGAAGAACCAATTTCAGCGCCTCCGGTGTTACGGAAATTAGTGCCGTCCCAGAATTTTAATTTTTTATTGCCGCTGTCATACCAAAGTTGTCCTGCAAGTGGGTTTGGAGGGCTACTTGTATTTGCAAAATTCTCTAACAACCATACAAAGTTGTCGTTCTGTGCTTGCCCATAACCGGCGTAATTTTTACCAATCAGAGTTAAATCTGTGGATGTATCTACTGTTCCGTCAGAAACTGTGGTTAGTAATGTACCGTTATAATGGTTAATTGTGTATGACATGGTTGTCGCTCGTCCTTATTTCAGTGTATTTATCATAGTTTGAGCTGTTAGAAGGTTCCTAACGCTACTCGCTTCCATGTAGCATTACCTGTTGTTCCGCCCGATACGCAAATATATAGGTAATTAGTGTCCCAAGCAAACTGCCCAGTAGAGCCAGCGGCTGTACTGCTTGCTGGTGTTTTAGTTGTCGCTATTCTAAATGTTCCGTTTACATCTAATGTTGTCTTTGGTAAGTTAGATGAACTATATCCGCCAACTCCAACAAATAATGTTGTACCATTTATATACAAACTTTGTGTAGTTGGATTTGAATTTGATGAACTAATTTGAAAATCTTGACCAGCAATATTAGATAATATCTCAAAAGTACCATAACTAGTGTTTACTGTCGTGTAACCTGCAGTACCAAGACGTAATGGAGTTGAATTTTGTATTGAAAGTGTTCCGCTAGTCGACGATGCTGATGTAGTTGACAAGAAACTATTAGCATTTTTTAATGATCCGTCTGTTGGGCTTAACAAATAACTTGCTTGACTTACGGGAACGTTAAAAGTAATACCGCCGTATGTACTTACATTAAATCCAATTTGTAAAGTACCGTAAATTGCAGTCATCGATGTTGATGCAAGTGTAGCATTAGTACTTACTAGGTATTGTCCAACTCCGCCGTTTGCTGTTACACCGTTAACTACTAAACTAGTGATAACTGTATTTGGAAGTATTCCAACTCCGGTTATTGTTTGTCCCACCGCAAGTGTGTTAGTTGAACAAGATGTAACAGTTAAAGTTGTTCCTACTTGGCTTGCTGTTAAAGTTATAGTATCTGTAAACCCAGTAATTGCAGTTGCAGGAGTAAAAGACTCCTTGGCAAAGATGCCCATTAAGGTATTAGCAACATATAAAGATACAATAGTATGGCTAACACTTAACGTATCTAATATTGTACTCACAACAAATCCGCTTTGTCCTTGTTGTTTTGTATACAAAGGGCCTGCAAGAGTTGTTTCAGTTCCATCATTAAAATATAACTGGCTTGTTGTACTATTAATCCATAATCCGCCGGTAGTTAGCCCGCTAGGCACTGTGCCTGATACAATAGTATTACCGGTTGGAGTAAAAGTCGAACCGTTGTACACTTGCAATAAATTTTGACTTGTATCATACCATAACTGCCCTTTAACAGGATGATTTGGTTGACTAGTATTTGCAAAATTTTCTAACAAATGCACAAAGTTATCATTAATGAATACTCCGTATCCCGATGTATTTTGACCAATCAGCGTTAAATCTGTAGTGGTTTGATCGATACTACCATTAGCTACAGTAGTTAATGTGTTGCCGTTAGTTAAAAGAATTGAATATGTCATTAGCTTAGTCCTGCGCCAGTAAATATTATGTAGTTAACAGCCATGAATGGGTTTAATAAGTTTACACTTTCACCAGTTGCACCTGCTGTCATACCTGCTGTTTGTTTTAATGCGTATCCTGATCCTGATGAACTAATGCTATAACCTGAGGCAGTATTGTTGCTCGGATCCGCTACTCCGCCATTTAATCCTGGAGCATAGTATTGTGCAGTTCCGTCATTCAATGAATGTTCGTGTTGCGGTATTTGATTAACATCTAGTACTGTTCCGTCAGTACCGCCTACTGCACCTAACACTTGTGTAAGATTTTGATTAGCTTTTACAGTTATTGTAGTTGCTGTTCCTGTTTGTCCACCAGTGTTAACTGTATGTCCACCACCGTCAAGTGCTTGAGTAAAGCCGTTGATGTTACCGTAGTTGTTCATGTTAGTTACACCTAGCGGCATACGTCCACGCATATCAGGTAAAGCAAAAGTGTTTACACCTTGTAAACTGCTCTGTGCTTTATAAATGTATCCAATTGCTAAGAATAGTTGATTATATACTGCGGTGCTAACTTCACTTCCGTCACATAGTAACCAACCTGCTGGAACAGCGGCCACTGGTCCAGCAAATGGCATCATAACACCAACTGGTATAGAATATAATCCTACTCCAGAAAGGAATGTTTGTCTAGTCATACGAACTAGATTTGACGAAGTTCCTGATGTTTGTAACACTAACATCTGGTCTGTTGCCGCTGCCGAAGTAGCTTGTGTCTTTGGATTATCTGAAGATCCTGCAATTAAACTTGAGTTAGCAACTACATTTAATGTAGCTGGACCCGAATTACCTGTAAAATTAACAGTTGATGTAGTAATCACATCTCCTGTTATACTAAATGCGGTTGCATTTTGTAGTGCGGTTGCTGTTCCTGTAGCATTACCTAAAACTGTTCCAGTAAATGTTCCGTTAAAACTTCCAGTGAACGTATTTGCATAAACGTTTCTAAAAGGTTGTGTTAAAGAACCAATATCAAATAAAGGACCTGATGAAGATGTTGCTGGTAAAATTACTGAACCACCACTCGTTCCAGATCCAACAGTTACTACACCGCCTACTGTTAAATTTCCTGTGCTTGTAGCATTTAAAGATGTACTAATTCCACTAACAGGATTAATTGAAAATACTGTAGTCGGGTTAGGACTTCCGCCGTCTGTGACAACAAGTCCGCCAGCCAGTCCTGCAATACCTGAAGTAATTACACCTCCTACACTTAATGCACTAGAAGGGCTTGTATTTCCTACACCTAATCCAATGTTGCCTGAAGGATCTAAATGTACTAATGTGTTTCCGTTTACACTAAATTCAATACTTTTTGTAGTACTCTTTGAAAATATAGTGTATGCAGTATTACCTTGAGAAATATTAAAACTTAAATCTGTACCAATACTTAAACCGCCAGCATTTCTAATGTTCAATGCGCTGTTACTTGTACTAGCTACATCACCTCTTAAAAAATTTGCGGCTGGAACTGTTGTACCGCCAACTAACAATGCATCAGCTGATGTAGCTGTTCCAATAAATCTTGTTGGGTTAGTTGTTAAGTCGCTATCTATTGTACTTAAATTAACACCTTCCTGTATTGTTGGAAAGCCTAATATACTAACTTTAGGAACAAATGAATCTTTACTAATTATCGATACTCTATAAGATGAATTATCTGTAGAGCTAGAAACATACATTGAAATAACTGAATGGCTAACGTTTGTTGTATCTATTATTGTTTCAACAATTGGACCTGTTTGCAAACCTGCACTAAATGTAGGACCAACTAGCAACCATGTTGCGCCAGAGAACAAATATAGTTGACTGTTAGTAGTATCAACCCATAAGTCACCGGCAACACTAGCCGATACGCTTGGCTGATTTGATGCTGTTGCTTTCTTTAATGCTCCTGCCTCTACCCATTGTGTACCGTTGTACACTCTAAGAATATTTGCTCCTAATGAAGTATCATACCATAGTTGTCCTTGTACAGGATTTAATGGTGCCGAACTGTTGGCAAAATTTTCTAATAAATGTAAAAAATTACTAGCTATAACAGGACCGTATCCTGAATAGTTTTGTCCAACAAACGACAAACTAGTCTGATTGTTTAGTGCGGCGTCTGCAACTGTAATCGGTGGCTTAGCAGGATTAGTTGAGTCAGAGAACGAAACTGTATATGTCATCTACTGCTCCTTAAACATTTACTAAGCCAGTAAGGCTTTGAATACGAACTGTATAGTCAATCTGTATCAATCTGTTTAGACTTTTTAACACAGGGTGGAAAATAACATGAGTTAGTAATAAACTTTCGCCAGTTGGGCTATAACTTTGTAGTCCTAATTCGTCAAATACATAAGTTGTTTCGCCATTAACTGTTGTATCGTACGCGGCTTGACCGCTAGGCTCGCCGTAATCTAATAAACATGTACAAAAAATATCGCTGTAGTTTTGTCCAGTAACGTGTCTAACTTCGGTAAAATTACGTGTTGGATCTAAATTAGTACTCGAACTTCCGTCAATAACCTTTTCATAAGTTTGATTATACAAACTAGCATTAGTACCTGTAGTATTTGGTGTTAGATATGTAATAATTCCGGTTGGATCGATACTAGTTCCGCCGTTTCCAAACGCCATTGAGTAAATAAACCCTTGACCGTTGTTAATCATAGTATTAGCCAACGCTATACTCATATTTTCATAATGGATAGCATTGCGCTTATTAATGAAAATTTCCTTAGAAACGGGATCATATATCTTAATATGTCCCTCAATATGAATTCCTGTGGCGTCTTTTGTCTGCATACTAATCTCTCTTTATGTTATATTTATCAATATTTATAATGTGCTATTTTAACTCTTGTAGTCCGTGTACCAAATTCCAAGTTCTGCTCTGATAAAGTTAGCAATAGCGGAACTATCATTTAAGATATTAACTGATGGCGCAACTGTTTGATTAACTGTTGTTCCGGATTTGTTACCGTCCCATGCTATTCCTGATCTCTTAACTACTGTTACTTGTGTGCCAAGGGACAGCGGATTTGTTAAAGTTATAATCGAAGTTGTTCCGTCGACAATAAAGTCTTCGGCAAAATTTACATCGCCGGCAGGGCTATATGGTGCTTTGTTAATGTTAAACACACTGTATGCTGATTTTCTTAATCGAATATTTTCTACAAAGAAATACCAGTTAGACAAATCATTACCAAACGATGATGAACTTGTGTGTGCAGTTGAACATCTATAAGTATATGCGCCCACTGACACAATAGTTCCTACCTTATACGCAGTGTCTGGGGACCATGATACATTATCGTAACCTCCAACAAACACTTCAATTTGATCAGCGTTTGCTGGCACAAATCCAATACTAATATCTTGCCCACCCGATGTAAACGATGTGTTTGATAATGTAGCAGTAGTTAGTGTGCCAATTGGTTTACCGGCTTCTGCTAAAGATAATGATGTAGCTAAAGTGATTTGATTAGTACCAACTGACGGATTAACTATGTAATAAGTTCCAGCAGTTAATCCACCACCACCTGCACCTGTAACTACAAATTTTTGTAATGCAACTAAACCGCTATTATCACTTACTGTTATTATACTGTTAGGCACACTGGCTATTAATCCACTTGGTGTACCAATTGTAGTTGTAACAGGAGGTCCTCCAAGCGTTTCAGACAATGTCATCGTAGATGTTCCATTTGTAGCAACAACATAATAATTCTTTGGATTAGAATAGTTGTTTATAGTTGCGGCACTAACAGAGTATTGCTGTCCATACATTGAACCCAATGTAGTTGTAACTGCGCTACCGTTGTAAGTTGCAGATAATGTAAATTGTGTTGAACCATTAGTAGCAATAATGTAATATCTTTGTTGATTTCCAACATATCCAGTAATTGATCCAGGATTCAACGATACATTTAATCCAGTATCTATTACTATACCATCCGCAGGAGTACCAACTGTAGTAACCAAAGGTTGATTATCAAGAGTTGTTAATGTAAATGTAGATGACCCATTAGTTGCTGATATTTTATATGTTTCTGGAGAAACATAATTTTGAATACTTCCAGATCCTGCCACTAGTTGCCAAGTAACTCCTGTTGGAACTCCGGAGGTTGTGATCAACGGATCACCGTAATTTGAAACACCGCTAACAGAAATAGCTGTAATAGTGCCATTAGATACTCCAGCAACTGAAATAAGCAAATCATTAGTTACATTAGTGCCACCTAATGCGCCACCTAAAATTTTCATAGTGTTGCCAACAGCATAGCCTGTACCAGCTGATGCTATCGTAACTTTATATCCTCTATTTGCCGCATACACATTGAACACTGCGCCTGATCCTGTACCAATAATATTAGTAGCAGAAACTGCTGTAAATGTTGTAGGTGATGTAATTAAGGTGAAATTGCTATGTCCATCAGTTGCACTAATAGTATAAGTTGTACCACTTGTGTACCCTAAGATTCCGCCACCACCGCCAAATGTTCCAGTAACAGTTACAGTTTGTCCCACTTGTAATAATGTATTTGAATATGTACATTGGAACAATCCACTTGTGTTGTTAATGGTAACTCCAGACAAGAATCGAGAAACAGTAACTAAGCCTATTAAAGTTACTTGCTGTCCTACTACTAATGGCACTGGACTTGAAGAACAACTAAATTGACCTGATGTTCCTGTAATTGCTAGACCAATAATTGGAGCATTAGCCGTTGAATTGTTAATAATTACAGATTGTCCAGATGCTAATGTAACAGTTGTTGGCAAACAACTAAATTGTCCATTAGTGCCTAAAGAAACTACACCATTGAGTGTACTGTGTACAGGTTGACCACTTATAGTAATCACTTGACCTACATAATATTGTCCAGTCGATACAGATAGTTGTCCAGATGTAGTTGTTATACCAAAGTTGGCAATTGGTTCTGCAACGCTTGATGTTGTAGACAATACTGTTCCAGTTGTTCGCGGAACTCCTTGTCCTGACGATTTAACTGTTTCAGTTACTGTAGTATCGGTGTAAGGAATATATTCACTTGCACCAATTCCTTGTACGTATGATCCAGATTTATTTAAATTGTAAACTCCTGTTCCTAATGTACCTCGACGTAATTGACTTAAAACATTTCCGTTAACATTAAAATATTCAATGCGCTCGCCACGTATTTCAATTACACCCGGTCTGTTTGCGGCTGCATTTGGTTGATCAAGTTGACTTGCATCATTTACTACAATTTGTGTGTCATTCCATTTTAAATCTTGCACTAGTGTAGTTTGCTTATTTGCATTTAATCGAATATATCTTACTCTGTTTAGCATATCCTTAAACTGCATATATGAAATACCAGCTGAAGGTAAAATGTTGCTACCAAAAGTTATTAACTCTAAAACATCTGAGCTTCTTAAAGGTTTTGCTAAACGTAAACTTTGTAAATCTTCATTAAGTTTATAATCAGTACCAGAACTTAATAAAGTTTTATTTTTAATTACCCAAACATAGTCGGCATTAATTACAGGTCTGTCTAATTGAATTAATCCGCCACCAAGAGCATTGTATTTGAAGAATTCAATTGTTCCAGGTGTTAAAGTAAATGTAGATGAATACTGTACTTCTGTGCGTTCTATATCTAAAATATCTTGCAAGTAGTTACTAATTATTTCAACAACATCGCCGTTTGAAGGAACAGATCCTTGCGCAAATGTAATCTGACTGCTGATTGGATTGTATGTGTAACCTTCATTTGTAATGATACTAACAATTAATGATTTACCTTCGTATTCTGCGTATATGTTTTGGTTAATTGTTACTGAAATACCAGCTGGGTCAACAGTATAATCTGATCCAAAAGTTAATGTACTACCTTCTGCATAAACTAAAACATTATCAACTGTTGTAGAATACGGAAGTGCCTTACTTGGATCTAATGTATAAGTTAACTGATCATTACCGATAGTAAAATAATTATTAACAGGAGCACTTAATATTTGTTGGTTAACTCTTACAATCATATTGCTTTCGTTTGGTAAAGTTATTCCAATAGGATATGTTAAAGTATATGTTGATGAGCCTGTTGCGGTAATTCTTTCAGTTTTTGTAGTTGCAAATGTTTGTTGATTGCCGCTAACAATAATAAAATTAATTAATTTTCCTACAGCAGGTGGTGTTATAAATCTAATTCCAATAGCATTAGTAAATGTGTATGTACTATCAGTTTTAAATAAATTTGCAGGAGTTGAAATTCCGTCAACATATATTAAACTAGTAACAGGAGTAATCCATGGTGCTCGAGTTATAAATTCTGTTGTAACACCGTCACCAACAAAATAATCTAAATCTAAAATATTAGTACCGTTGAATCCAACACTAAAAATTGTTACCAACTGTCCTGTTGAAAGAATACTATTTCCAGACGGAGTAAATGTTACTGTTCCGTTTGTATAATCTATTGAGTAGTCGGTTCCGTACGTTTGAATATTATTACCTAATTTTACAATTAATGCTCGAGGACTATTAGGAGTTTGCCCAATGCTGTATGTATTAGTAATACCGTCTGTAATCTGTGAGTTTACTTTTATAGCGGCAGAACCTGCTTGTGATTTATCATAAACTTTAATAGATAATGCATCAACAACTTGTCCTGGAACAACTTCTTCCGGTGCTGGACTTGAAGTTGGGGTTACAAATCCATCTCCATCAACAACTATGTCATCTGCGGCAATACCTGTAGCAGTTGAATAAGTTAAATTTCCGCCATCCATTGATGTATCGTAATTTGCATCAGGGGTTGAAATAGAACCGTCGCTAGTAGATTCTCTTAAAATAAATTCATCTCCTGGTAATACTGTAAATGTTGCAGGGATTTCAATTACATTAGTTGGAGAGTCATCAATAATTCCTCCATCAATAATTGATGATTCAACCGTTGATGCTGAACCCCCGTCGTCTACTCCACTATATGATGAAATTGTCAATGTTGCGCCACCAGCGCCACCTTCAACTACGTTTGTAATTACACTAACGCCAATAACCGGAGTAGGAATAATAGCATTAGTGTTAATTAATTTCCAATATCCTTGAGCAAAATCTATACTCCATGAAGAAGCGGCAGTGTGTGCAGTCTTACAAATATAAGAAATACTATTGTAAAGAACAAGATCATTAACTGCATACACAGTGCCAGTAGCCCAGTTTTGTGTGGCGGACATTCCATAATAAGGATCGTCTAATCTTACTGGTGGTTTTTGTCCAATAATATTAATTGTACTTCCAGAAGCGTATGCTTCTAATAATTGAATAGTTCCAGATGCATTAATAACTACGTCTGTTGGTTCTACTAAATTTTTAGTAAAGTTTATATTTGTTCCTGGAGTTATTGTTGAATAAAGTACTTGATTTAAAGTAACAGACGTTGAAGAATTAACTGCTGTCACAGTAGTACCGTATGCAAAAATTGTTCCGTGAGCAGTTGAGGCTGTCACAACATCGCCAACTGCTAATCCAGTAGTATCAGACACAGTTAAAACAAATCCGCCTGCTAAGTTAGAGAATGTTATTAATCCGCTCGGAGCAGTATCTGCTACGTTATCAATAGTTAATGTTGTTGAGTTAACTACATTTACAACTTTTTGTCTTCTAGAAAAACCAGTTCCACTTACAATCATTCCTGGAACAATTCCAGTAGTATCCGATACTACTAATGTATAGCCGCTACTAATAAATGTTATACCGTTAACAATTTGACTTGGAACATAAGTTGCGGTAATTGCTGTTGTTTGAGTAACTGTTACAACATTAACGGATACATCTAATAAAGATAAATCGTAAGCATATTGCAACGAAACTCCGTCGGATACGTAAGAAGTTGTTATCAATCTTGAGAAATAAATGTTGATCGCTGTTCCATTAGCAGGTGTATATGGCAACGTAAACACGTGAGTATTACCTGTAACTTGTACAGAATAATCTTTAAATGTTGCAGGTCTACTATCCCATGCATCTGTTAAGTACGGAGCAGAACCCCATCCGCCGGCTACATCAAAACCTAAACCGCTGACTACAACACCGCCGTAATCAACTCCAGTCATTAACTGTCCTAAATCTTTTCCTAACTGTCCAGATGCTGGATTATAATAGTATTGAATACGATCGACCGCTGTTAATACTGACGGTGCTTTATTGTATTTGACAACTATTGTTGATCCAGTTGCCGGAGCTGAGGCAAACGTAATTTTACCTGTATATTGTGTATATCCAGATGCAGTTGAGCTTACTACTGACAACGCATACAATTCTCTTAAAACAGGAATACCGTTAACTGTAACACTAGATTCTCCTGCACGAATGTCTGGTGCCCAAGTTAACACATACTGTAGTTTAGAACCAGTACCAGTAAATGAATCAACTTGTTGCAAGTTTGCTAGGTAATAAGTTTGGTTAACACGGTCAAAACGCAACTCAGTTGATGTTGAACGTACAACGCTATTTCCAATAATTGCAACTGCTTTGGCTGCTACTCCGCCTTTATCTAATCCACCATAAAGCGTTACGCTCGGCGCACTTAGGTATCCGCTACCAGCACGACCGTATGTATCAATGTTTGTTAATAATATTCTATTAACTACTCCGTTAGTAATAAATGCTTTAGCCGTAGCTGGAACAGAATTTGCACCAGTTGGCTGATCAATAATTACTACTGGAGCACTAGCATAGCCGCTACCACCACTGACGATTTTAATTTCAATAATGCTAAAACCAACATTGTCTAACCAAAACTTCCAAGGATAATTTTGTATTGTTGGATCTACAACACTAATACTGTTGTTAATAAATGTTGTCTCAACTGGTTTAATTTTTGTATTTGAATAATTAGGTTGTAAGTCAAAGTCTGTTACTGCTGATTGATTAGTATCAATGCTAGTATATTGACTTACATATTCTCTAATTTTAGTTCTATAAGGTTTAACTTCTGCAACATAATCTTGGAAATTACTTAAATTATCAACAGGATAGTTAACTGGTTGGGATAATTGTCCAACATTATGAGTAGCACGGACAAAACTAGTTTTGAACGCCCAGTCAATAAACGGCTGTTCGCTGTGCGCATATCTTAAACCGTTTAAGAATAAATCTAAATAATTTTGTTTTAGATCGTTTATTAAAATATTATTTTTTATAGTGTTAAGTATAATTCGTAATTCAGCACTAGCTTGAACGTCAAAGTTTGATGTATTAAAAATGCTAGAGTCGTAACCAATATCAGTTCCTGCAAACTCATACAAGTTAGTATTAAATTGAATTGTTCCGTCTTGAATTCCTACTACGCGATAGCTTTGTGTCCAGTCTACAGAAACAACTGAAGAGTATCTATACAACAATACCCACTTGTTTGCATTTCCATTTAATACTTTAACTAATTGTCCATTACCAATAGTGTTATTTCGTGCTTGATTAAAGAATATATCTTGTGTAGTATTCAAATCAACAAAATTGTTAACAGTAATATCAGGAGCACTAAACTGACTGAATCCTGTTTCATACCAGTCCATATAAGACCAATATTTTCTAACATCGTAACCTTGTGTTAATACTTTAGAATATTGTTTACTAATGGTATTATAAGAATAAATGCTCCATGTGTCAGATGAAGTACTGTCACTGTTTACTAGCACAGAGTAACTACGAACTGAGCATTGTGTACCGCTATTATATCCAGTACCGCCATTGATAATAGTTGCACCTGTAATTTCACCTAACGCATTGATTGTTGTACGTACTACTGCACCTTCACCTGATCCAATAATAGTAACGTAAGGAGCATAAACATATCCTTTGCCTGAATTAATTACCGTAATTCCAGTAATGCTACCATTAGTAATAATTGGTGTTAGTACCGGTACTGAGAAATAACCAATACTTGCAAATCCTAATTCTTCATAAGTATCAACAATCTTATCATATAATCCATATATTGGATTAGGGATAGGATCATAAGATTCTAAAGAACTAATATCTTTCAATTCTGTAGTTTGATATGTGCTTAATGTTGTATTAACACTTTCAATAAATTCTTTTAATGCCTCAATACGGTTCACAAACATACTCTGGCGAGGACGATTTTCAATACCGTAACGTAATTTAATAGGTAAAGTTGGATCTGGCACTGAACGACCGCCTTCGTCAATACCGCATAAACTATCAAACCATTTTTGTTCAATAACAGCTGGAAGGTTAACAAGTGTATCATTACTGATTAATTTCCATTGGCTGTGAACATTTTGATCTGTTTTATCGATTACCCAGTATTCAATAGCAAGAATAACTTCAGTACCTTTTAAATATCCAGCGGCATTTACTAAACTAAATGTATCAACTCCTGTAATCGCTAAACATGTATAACCTTGTGCTCGTGGATTAGCAATTAATAGTGAAACATCATTTGCGGCCATGTTTCTACCGCTAGTTGATGCTGGAACTATTTTTCTATTTTTAACCCAGAAATAATATGTATTTCTAAATGTTTTACTAATGTTATCGTATACTTGTGTTACGCTGTAAGCTGAATTACCATATAAACTTGTTCCGCTGATACCGATAGCAATTCCTGACGGAGTGTCTGCTAAATTATCCCAATTAGATGGCAATAAGTTAGTTGAAACCCATTCGTAAATATCAACGCTTGCGCCTTCTGCTAGTGTATTCCAAGCACTGTTTCTATAAGATGGATCATTAAAATTATTTTCTAAGAACTTGGTAGTTCTTAAATCCCACCATAATTGTCCAACAGGTATATCTGCCCAGAATTCATTTGTATTTAGAACAACACCAGCAGTGCCGTCGCTGTACGAGTAACTTGCTGGATCATAGAATGTTTGATATGTAATTTCTTCTTGTGCAGGTCCTGGAATCTTTCCTTGTAGAGGATCAACAATATCAAGATATGTTACTAGTTTTCCTAATGTTTGATCATACAAGAATGCTTTTCTAATTTTATTAACATCAGGTACTACATCTTGCTGTTCATAGATTGACCAAGAATATGTGTCATTCTGTTTTCCATAACTATAAACTTGTCCTGATGCAAGACTTTGATCAGATGCATTAGGTGCGCTAACAATTACTTGGTTAGCACCTACTGCAAATCCTGTTCCGTAACCATCGCTAGGAAGATTTTCTGATTCTAAACTTTCACTGAATACCCAAACATTGTGATATTTGTCATATATATCTACACGCCCACTATTAACTTCTACTGTTAAGAAATTAGTAGAGCTCTTATCAAATGTAGTAGTATCATTATCAAATGTAGTTGTAATAGTGCTATCGCCATTTTTACTATAAACGACAATAGTAGTATCATCCATAAACGCTATCTTATTACCAAACAAACCGTTTGTTTCAGGTTGATGATTAACTAAAGTTTGTGACGAAGTGTATGTACCATTGCTATATTGATAAACTGTAACATTACCTTGTTGGCTTACATTACCTGATGTGTCGTCAGATGCGGCAATGTATGTGCCGTCCGGTGATATTGCAATAGCTTTTCCAAAATATGCATCGCTTCCAGTTAATACTTGTATTTCTTCTAAACCATTACCAGTATTTTTATAAATGTGAGCAGTGCCAACGGCAGTAATAGCAAGTGTGCTAGCATCTGAACTTATTGATAAATTAGATCCTAATGCATTTGTACCAGTACCAACATAATTTTCTGTCCAGTCATATGCCCAACTATTTGTTATAAATTGAAGCATACCTGAAGGTATAACTCCAGTGTCAGGTGTTCCACTTAGTTCTAATGTAGTCTCACTTAACACCGCATCCACTGTTTGTCCGCTAGTAAACCCAACACCGCTAACAATCATTCCAACTCGAATTCCGTTAGTTGATGTAACTGCTAGTGTACTGTTAATACTGCCTACAGGATTGTATTGTGTTTCAACACGCACTGTACTAGAGTATGATAATTTGTATACTCGACCTGCGCCATTATTATAACCCACAGCACCAACATACAAGGTATTGTTACCAAAAATAAGACTAGATCCAAATTGTTCATTTGCGCTTGGCAAAGGACTTATAATAGTATCAACTAAATTATAATTGTTATCTAAATCTTTTAAGTAGATGCTAATTACACCTTGATTTGCTAAACTTGAATCAGATCCTTGTACTTGATTTACATCAACATAAGGTACTGCATACCAGTAAGTAGTATTAGTTGTTGGAGTGTTAATAGGAACTGCTCGGTATGCTTGATAGTAAGAATAATTATTTGTAGAATTTTGTACAGCCACAACACTATTAATAGCGTATGTTGAGCTAGAATTGTAAACGCCTTTATAATTTGTTCTTGCATAGCCAGCATTAGGACTACCAGTTACTAACCATGTTCCATCCGCACTTATTGCGGTTACTGTAGCAACTTGATCAGCATTTACTATGCCGTTCTTTGATATAAAAGGCTCTAACAAATGTCCTCTTGCTTCCCATTTAACTGAACGACCCACTTTATCAAAAATAGATACCGTGCCTTGACTATTGCTAACTGCTAATATAGACCCTTGTGTGTTAATTGACAAACTAGAACCAAAATTAAAGTTAGTAGACGGTGTTGCATTTGGAATATTTTGTGTGGCATAAACAGAATTGTATTGCCATACTGCCCACTTTCCGCTACCGTCATCATCTGTCCATATTAAAGTTTTAGGTTTTAAATGTGATAACAATAACTTGTCTAATGTATCCATAGAACTAGTGCGTTGAGTAGTTAATACATAAACGACTACTTCACTTGTATTTGTAAATGGAGACGGAATTGTTATTGCAGTTGGTGTTACTACTGTAAATGAATTTAAAGAAACACTTGCTACTTTATAAAATCCTTTAATACTTGCTACTTGATCTAATCCAATATAATCTCCAGCTTTTAGAACTATTAGATTTTGTGTAGTCAAAGTTAATGTTTTAGTGTCAGTTGAGTAACTTACATTAAGTACACGGATTTGCAAATCTGTAAATCTGTAGATATTCCATGTGTTTTCGCTAAATGCAGTCCAAACATATTGACCATTACCTAATAAAGATACATCATAATTAAGTATATCTGAAATATATCCTAGTTTAAATGTCACATCAATAGGGTTTACATATCCTGCACTACGCAAGACTGGATCAGGATTTTCTAATACAGGGAATGGTTGATTATCATACCCTAAAGGTTTAACATAAATTTCATTAGGAGTTAATTGATTAATAACAGTACTAACTTTATTATTTTTTCTAGTAGTTAGATAATATCCTTGAGGATTATTTTTATATTCATTTTGATCAATAACAACTTCAAAATTTTCAAACGCTTTTGCCGCACCATATTGTCCAACACGGATAGCCCACTCTTCATAGAAAGTTAGACTTTCTGTTCCGTCATTGCTCAATACATTAAACAAATGATTCAATACATTCTGTGTACCTTTATCACGAATCATTCCTTGGAAGAATTTAAATTCGCTAACTGGGTCTTGAATAATATTGTCTAAGTATTGACGTGTTTGATAACCAATTAAGTGTTGAGCAAACTGCTGTTGCTGAATATTAAAATTATCAATGTCAAGGCCGTAAAAATCTATAAATTGTGTAGCAGTATTTGTCCAGTTAGGTAATAGCTGTGCAGTTGGTTGATTTTTTAATCTTAACCATTCCACAGAGTTAAACACTGACGCACCTGCTATAAATTTATTGGCGCTATAATAATTTCCTTGATAGGAAATAATATCAGCCATGTTATAATCTTGCCATGGTTGCCAATTTTGTACTTTAGCACCATCATATATAAATCCAGGAATATCTAATCCGCCGTACCATCCTTCAGTTACATAACCTGAAACTTTAATACGCTCTCTGCGATATCCGCTTGGTGGATTATATATAACATCGTTGAAAATATCTGTATTGTCTATAATTACTACATGTTCATTTTGTATTAAGTAAAAACTAGCACAGTAAATTCCAGCAGTTCCTCGAGGACTATAACTTACAACATTGTTTTCTCTATAACTATCTAACTCACTTGGTTGTAAAGGTGTGCTGTCTACTTTAAATATTTCGTATTTGTTAAACGGATTACTGATATTATCAACTACTGTTAAGTCAGTTGTAAAAGTAATTTTATTTGCAGACGGACTCAAACTAATTACACTACTGCCTACATTGCTTAATCCAGGCAATGCTATCCATTGTGTAGTATCAAATGTATCTAACTCAGGAATATTATACTGAGCACTGTAGTATTCGCCATTGTATCGAACTATAGTTCCGTAACTATACAGTTGGTTTGGTAACCAATCAGTCCATAGTGTTTGTCCACCGGCCCAATTTTGTGTAGTCCAGAACATAAATTCTTTTGCACTAGTTGACCAGTTGGTAACTGCATTTAAATTTCCATTGAAGTCATCAAATACGAATCCTTGGTCAATTAAATATTGTTCATATCCTAATAAGAAATCTACAACTTCTTGTACAGTAGCAAATTGTGTTCCGTAAGGAGCAACATTTAAAGTATTTTTATTCCATGTGTCTCTAAATATTGCAGTAACTCCGCCCACTATTGGAAGGCTGGGCAACTGAGTAAACATTGTTTTGTCAAAAGATACGCCTGCTACATTTTTAACAGTTGTTCTATAATATGCATTTCCATATTGTACTACTTGCCCAACAATATATTGTTGTCCTTGTGTCCAGGTTGCAACGCTTTCAGAAATTCCGCCTATGTTAATAGCAGTTCCTGATGAAATATAACTGTAATAATTAAAGTAAGGTTGAGATTTGCTATAACCTTTAACTTCAAATCCTGTAGATAATTTTGTAATAACTACACCACTGTATGTGATTTTTTTAGTAGGGTTTGAAGAATTTAAAAATACTTGATAACTTTCTTTTGGAATAAACACACTACCAGTTGCTGACGGAGTTTTACTTTCAAGCAACAAATTAAATTGATTTTGATTTGTAAATGATCCAACTCTGTAACTTAATTGTGGAGTAATTAATTTTAAATCAGACTGATAAGAATTGTAAGAATTTTGATTGTTACTAAAAATAATATTTAAAATAAGATCAACTACATAATTTACAATACCAGCAGTTTGCACTCTAGTTGTACTAGAATAAATGCTTGGGATTAAAATATCCGAAGGTTGAATACGTAGATTAGTATCTTTATAAACTAGTTGTCCAGCTTTGTTACGCACGACTCTTGATCTATCTAACAATAAACCAAAAGTTTTTGCAGGAGTCAATAACATTGAAGAAATTATTACACCAAATGGATAGTAACTACTACGTCTCCATGCGGCTTCTATCGGGCTTACATCGCCAAATACAAAATCGTTTCCAGTGCTTTCTGTTATTACACCTTGTGCTAATCCAGAACGAATAGGACTTAATAAATCACCGTTCTCGTTAACTGGCAAATAATTTAACAAAAATGGTCTAGCATATTTGTCTACAGTAATAACAGGAACGCCAGGTTCTCTTATAGTTCCAGTAGATAAATCTGTCCATAAAATTAAGTTATCGCTGGTATATGGAGCAGGTCCGTATACAGAAGTCCACCAAGATGGTTCAGTACTAAATCCTAACATCTCCCAAGGACATAGATGTGGACGATCTGTATCTAACATCCAACGATATATGCCTCTCCAGAATCCGGGAGTAGCGGCTTGATTTGGAGCAGAATCGCCTGAATAGTTATAAGTAAACGTGTTTGAACGATCATAACTTAAAGGTTTAGTAAAGTCAACTCCAACTAAACCAGCCCACTGATAAAAATTAGGTGCAAGTACTTGATTAAATTCTGCAAGAGAATAATCATTAGTTCTGCTGTATCCAGGAATGATGTCGTTTACATCAAAAATATTTGAATCGTATTTTACTTTAATATTATTGTAGATTCGTAATTCTAGTTCTAATATTAATGCATCTCTGTAGTCACCGTAAGCGGCAATAATACTGCCATCGTGTCCTTGTATTACTTCAATCGGATCAAGTAAAGTAGTATCTAAATAAATCTGTGGGATATATGCAGGCCATAAACCTAATTTAGTAGGAGTTGCTGGAACAAAACAACCGTCAGTTGATTCATATTCAACTGTGGTAATTGTGTCTCCGTTATTCATTGCTACGCTACTAGATATTTCTATAAATCCTTGACTATTAAATGTATAATCTCTTTGATATACCAATTGAGATCCATTTAAATAAACGCCAACTGCTTTATTAGATAATGTATCTAAAGAAAATGCGTTAGACAATGGATATGTTTTTATTCTATAATCAACAACAGTTAAATCAGTAGAAACATTTGCTCCGTATGGAACCATATCACTAAAATAGTAAGGTGCAGTATTAGGTCTGTTTGAATTAATTTTTTGCATAATTAATTCAATTAATTGAACAGTATCACCGTCAACACCTAATGAGCTAGCAATTTCAATAAAATTTCGTTTGAAGCTATTATAATCATCTCTAGCAGTTTCTAGAGCCTTGATAATATTATTTGTTTCTGATGCAATATGATAAATTGCAAGGCTTAGAGGGCCGCTGTGTTGTACAAATTTTGTACCATACTGAGTAATGTTACCTAAATCTCTTAAATTTCCATCGCCCGGAAAGACTCCTAAAAATTCGTTAGAAGGCAAATTATCAATTATACTAGACACATGGTCAGTAACTTCACCTAAAGTAAATGTACCAATATCTGCATTTAAAGGATTGTTTTGTAAATTAGTAGGTATTTCGTAATACCCATTAGAGTTAACTGGCTGACTAGCAAAAGAACGAATTGTTAAAACATCTGTTGTTTTGATAGATGTTTTTAAGACTACAGTATAATAAGCTGTACCTTTTACTAATGTCCACAAAGTTGAATCTAATCTAATTCCATTTACATAAATTTTTACAGTTAAATCACTAAGATTATTAACATCATCATAAATGTCAATATTAAAATTATTTGTTAATCCAGAATTTTTNTAGATTCTTACAGCGGCTTGTAATGTTGTAGTNTTACAAATTTGCCAGCCGTTTACATATACAGGATTTCCTGCNTAGTCAGAACTAACTAAGTATCCNGCCGCTACTTTACTAGTCATTAGCTGAGAACTTAATTTGTAATCAAAAGTATCAGTTGCTAAATCAAACTGAAATACTATATCTCCAATATTAGCAACGTTTTGATAGCTTAATGGAAATCCTAATACAACATCATTGACACCGGTACCAACTGCATAAGAAAATAATTTAGTACCTGTAAAAGTAGATCCGGTGTATACAGAAGTATCTCCATAACTTACACCATTGTCATCTACTATATCAAATAGCGGTGCTTGATTAGTTGATGTTTTTTGTTGTCCTTTAACCCAGTTGCTACCGTTATACCAGTACATTAAACTTTGATTTTTTGCCCCTTGTAAAACTAACGCTGATTCATTCAATGTTGGAGAAGCAATTTGTGTTAATGTTATTTGATTGTAGCCGTTGATGTTAACAACTCCTACTTCGTAAATATTATTTTGTACAAGAGGATCGGTATCTGCTAAGAATATTATTTTTTGTCCGTGTACTAACGGAACACCGTCAATATTATAACCACGTGATCCTTCAATAGTTGAAAATACGTTAGTAGTAAAATCATCAACTAAATCAATATCAATGATTGCCGTTGTTCCCATATTGAACAATTTAAGATCTGCTTGGAATTCAATAATTGGTCTAGTTGCTCGAGCTGTTTGATCTAATGAAATTGAATCATTGTTATACAAAGCTGACGCTGATATTACATCCTTATGGAACCAACGATTGTAACGACTCCATGGGTTATGATCTTGGCTGGCACGATTAATAACTACATAATCTTGCAATGTAGCAAAGCCTGTAGCATCATCAAACGGCTGTGTATCAAATGCCGTTGCGTCAAATTCTATTGATTCATTTGTAGTATAAGGACTAACAATTTCTAAAATTGTTTCAGGTATTAATTTTATAGCAACACCTACTCCTTCAACATAAAAATTGCCTTTAGAGTAACTAGCAGGTGTAACGTTTCCTCCAAAAGAAACTTTCATTCCGTTACTTAATTGTGTGCCATCGTTTAATTTATAAGACTGTTTTCCAATTACTTCATTTTCAACATCAATAGCAGAATTATCTTTGTAATCATAAATTTCAATTGCACCGCCTAAGTATGAATCTGATTCACTTTGATAGTATAAAATATCAGGTGCATCAATAGGTACGGTAAAAGTTAAGATGCCAGTTAAAACGGCATTATCACTAACACCTACAGTATAGCGATCGCCAGTTCCGGCAGTTCTTGATGTTTTAATACTAAATGGATTTGCTGGGCTTGTAATATTAAAATTATAAGTTTGTCCACGATATAATTTTATTGTAGGATTAAGATCAAACCCGTTAGGAGTAAACAAATACTCGTTAACATTACCCTCTGATTGAATTTCTACAGTATATGTACTGACTGCATTTTGTTGCTGTCCATAAATTTTAATAACATCTGGGCCATAAGGCATCCAATAGTAATCTTGGAAATTAACAAATTTGTCCCAGTTAATATGCGGATCCCAAGAATACATTTCTTGTTTGTTTAATCTTGCATGGTTACTAGTGTTAGCTCCAAATACAGTCAACTGATTGATATAGTCTTGATAGTCTTTAAAAAATGTTACATTGCCTAATGAATCTTTAATTACCATTCCAGGCTCTAATTGATAATTTTGTCTAGATGTAGTAGCCGCTGGAATATACACATCAGCACCAGTGGCTGCTTTGGCGTTTTCTCTTCCAATAAATCCACTAGTTTTAGTTATNGTACCTGGTTGAAATAACTGNTCAATAGTTGCTTGTAAGAATTTTTTATTCGCAGGAGTTTGATAAAAGTCTGGAAGAAAGTTTACACCTAGTCCGGTGTTACCCATTGGGATGTTGCCATTTGTTGCCATTAACTATTTGCCCCATAATTTGCGCTAGTAATTTGTTGACTAGCTACAGTTGCCGCTAACGCAGTTCCTGTTACAGTTTTAAGGTTTGTTGAAGTTAAGCCTGATACTACTTGTATATTTGCTGTTGTAGCGCAACTTAAGAATATACTATTGTTAGGACATTTAATTTCAAATAGACTACCAAAGTATTGTCCTGTTTGTGCAGGAACAATAACAAACGTAATAATATCTGGTGCTAGTTGATTCATTACATAAGTTGATAATTCTGTAAAGTAAAATGTATCACCAAAGTCCCAGTTTTCAAGTGCAAAAAATTCATTAATTGCTGTTAGTACTCGAGCAGTAACATTTGCTGAACTTACTGCTGAACTAGGATTAATCATAACTTCAAATGTTGCTTGGAAATTAGGATCAGCTAAATTGCCAAACAACAATGTATAATTCACAGGATGGTAAACAATTTCATCACTAATAGATTTAATTAGATTTAAATTAGGTGATAGTAATGTGTTTAATTCATATTGACTTGGCGGTAATGGCTCAGTACCACTACCTCCAGTTGCGGCCCATTGTCTAAATGCAGTATCGTAACTATATGTCAACACATATACATCCATAATATTGCTTGCGCCTGGATCGATACGACTATCATAATCTGCACTATGAACATATTGGAAACGTAATCCATCACGGCCAACATAAACTTTATAATCTAATGTAGGCTGTAATTGTGAAGTAGTATTGCTTGGAACATATTGCATAACAATTTGTGTATCTTCAAAATAAAAATACTGTCCAGTAGTCCATTGACTTAAAGGATAAGATGCACTTATAGTACTAAAAATAATTACAGGTCCTGTTAATGGGTTGTTAACAACATACTTGTAATCTTCTTGTCCTGATGTTATTTCATATTTCTTTTCTACAATATATTTGTATGCAGTATTAGTTGATGGAGATACAATATCAATAAATTGTTGTGGATTATCAACTACTCCGCTATTAGTAGGATCTGCAAATGTTACTACAACTTTTTTAGGGTCAATATATCCATCTTGTCCAATGTATTCAGAAACTACTTGCCATGGATAATCAACTGTAAGTGGAAATACACTATCAGGTTGTGGATTAATGTTTAATACTTTCACTGTGTCAGTTACTGTATTAGATCCAACTATGTCATAAATTTTTACGCTGTCATCAAAATAAAATGTTACTTCTGCATCACTTTCAAAAATATAACGAACTGTACGTTCTGTAATTGTATAAGTTAAAGTATCGGTACTGAATAACAATATCCAACTAGCATCTAGTTGTGTGTTTGTGTTATTTCCTTGATATTGCAAATTAAAAGGTGTTGTAGTATTAAGATTTTGTTCAAATACAATTTGCCAGCTAGTTGAACTAGCATCATAGCGTAGACCAAATGTTGAGTTACTAAGAATTAAGTCAATCATCGATGTCTGAACACTTGCTGTTAGTGATGTTGAAAACTCAGGAATTACTTCTGAAATTACTGCTTTCTTAGGTATAACTTTGCTTAGTACAATTGGACCAAACCCAGTTGATAATGTTCCAGTGCCGCTTGCTGTTCCGTCACCGTTTACAGAAATTACTCTAGCCCATAGATATAATACTCCGTTTGAAGGAACTGCACTAGCTAATGATGGATTAGCAAATGTCACGTATGCATTATTTTGCTTTGTATTAAAATAACCGTAATAGTATGTAATTCCTGTAACACTATCAGTATATGAAGGCGCAGTAAATTTAATTAAAGCACCGGATGTAATAAATGATAAGTCTGTTAAAGTATATGAACCTACAGCAAATGGTGTGCCACTTGTTGTTCCGCCAATATATCCGCTAGATGAATTACTGTCTTTAGTAACTTGGTACCAAGAAACATTTAAACTAGCCGCAGTATAAGTTACAAAATTTGAATAAAAGAAGTTTCTAAGATTTGGATCTTCAAGGATAGGCAATACAGTATTATCAATAATACCTTGTACGTATGCGGCATCAACTTGAGTTCCTGATGCAGAAAAAGTTGTACCAGTTGTATATTCTTGTTGATATAATACACCGTCATCTGCAAATAAATTAGTACTACTATACTTGCCGGTAGGATCTGTTAGATCAAAATAACGACTAATACCACTTGATGTTCTGTTAATAGTTTTAACTTTAGCAACTTGTAAGTTGGCGGCCAACGGACTAATATTATAGTCCTCGCCGGTAATCATACGGTTTTGTGTATAATATGTTTGAGGAGCATTTTGTTTAATGCTGGCATTAGTTTCCGATGCTGTTGCATTAATTACAGAGCTTGCTAAACTTAAACTAACTGTTAATGTTTCAGGAGTACCTAGCGCAGAAGTATAAGGAATAGCCACAGATACGTTAACAATGTCTGCTGGATTAATTGTATAAGTTAATCCATTACTAATTCTATAATAAACTCTAAAGTTTCCGTTTGGCAATTCACCAAAGACACCGTCAGCAAAATTTAAACTAACAGCATCACCTACTCGTGTAGTAACTGCATATACTGTGCTGGTTGACTGATTAAGAGAATTATATATAACGTTGTTGCCTGTTAGTGCAGGAATNTTTGTCCACAAAGTTGATTCAAGACCAGATGTTTGACTTAATTGATACAACCATACATCTGAGTTATTAATATTTTGTGTATCAATATCAATTGACTCATTAGTACTAGGATTAGTAATATTAAATGTGCCGGTGTTTAATGTACCTTGAGTAAAATTAAAAAAGAATCCTGTTCCTGGACTGCCAGCACCGTAGCCATCGTCTTTATAGATACATGCAATTTGATTAGCAATCTTAGGTGGTTCTTCATAGATAAATGTTTCACCTGTAAATGTAGTACTGGTTATTTCAAAATCCATTCCACGTCCAGCTACAGTTTTTGTAAACGAATATACTGGCACATCTGTGTTATTTGCATTAAATCTGTATTGAGCAGTCGGAGTTCCATAGATAGTTGCTGAATCTGCCGGGTTACCAAATTGCTGTGTTTGCGGGAATGCCGCATTTAAAATTCTAATAAATTGGTCGTACCAATTAGGATTACTGCTGTCGTTCCAAGAGATATATTGTCCAGCTAAATCTCTACCATTACTGTCAAGAACATTCTCTGTTGTTTGTACTGTTGTAAACTTTAACAAGCCTTGAGCCGCTACGTTTCTGCTGGCGTTATAGCTGATTAAACGTGCTAAACGTAATACGCTATCACGGCGCTCTGCTAATTCTAAAAAGTTTTCACGAGCATTTAAATCTGCACGAAAAGCAATATTTTGTCCAACATAAGCAATAAGATCAATTAGGGCAAGGTATTCGCTAGACTCGACATAATCGTTAAAATCTTCTGGAAAATTTGTACGGATATAATCAATCATCGTACGACGAAGGTTGTCAAAATCATAGCTTTGGAAATCTGCATTTCTAAAACTTTGATATATTTTTTGCCAATCTTCTGCAAGTAGCAGGTTATTTTGTCTTGATGTTGAACTCATGATTTGTCCTAATAAGTGTATTTATTAGTTTAAATTATGTGCGTATATTATATCGTTTGTGCGGTTAAACCGTTAGTTTGATCAAATTGAATTTGTAATTGTTCTTGCAAATTATACAAGACATACGTTAAAGTAGCTTCAATTTGTATGCCGTTATCATAAGTTGTAACAAATACATTACTGGCTTGTATACGCGGATCGCTGTTAACTATTTGATTAACATTTTGTAAAATTAATTCTCTAACATCCTCTGTTAGCGGTTCAAACAACAATTCCCAGATAACGCATCCATAGGTAGGATTCATTAATCTTTCACCCTGACGCACATGAAACTGATTAATTAAATCTTGTTTAATTAATTCAAAATCATACAAAGCAAAATTTTGAGTAGTAGTATTCACTGTACTAAATCCTCGGTACATACGAGGGCTAGAAACTGAATTTGTATTTGCTTTTGTTGTTATTACTTTCTTAGTGTATATGCTATTAACCATAATTATGCTCCAGATTGATTACTACTAGTCGTACCTTTGTATTTTGTAAACGTATCAGTTGCAGTGGTATAAACATTAAAATATTTTGGCACTAACTGATTGTTTGAATTTGCTGTAAATTTTATAGGTTCTGAATTTTCTCTATCTGTTGCACTATTAGTCATAAACAACGGATCTAAATTTTCATGTTGAGGCCAAGGTTCAACGTTTGGAATACGTTTCATAATACTTTTAATTTTATCGCCGTTAGCGTTATAGACATTATCAAATGTACTCAATACTGTTGCTGTAGATAACGAAGCATACTCTGAAACAACTGCTGTACCGCCTGATCCAGGTAATTGATAATATCCAGATGCGTTTTGTGTAAATTTTCCAAGTGCTTTGAGATTAGTATCTGCTTGTGAAAGAAAATTAAGATTTGTTCCGCTATTAAGATTTGTTGCTAATTTAGATGACAAATTAATTTTTCCAGTAGAGCTGACTTGTAAATTACCTCCAGTAACAATTTCAGTGTCTTTTTTACTTTCAATATGAACTTTACCAGGAGAAGTATTTCCTGTAGCTTTAATGTTTATATTACGACCTGCTTCCATGTTTATATCACGGTCAGCATAAAAATTCATATCTTGTTTAGTATGCACACTTATACTGTCTGCGGCAAAAATGTCAATTTTACCACTACTAGTCAACTCAATCCAAGTTGTTCCTTTAGCATTGCCAATGTAAATTAAATCTTCTGAATTATGTAAAAGAATTTGATGGCCGGTACGTGTTCTAATACGTACAAGTTCATTATGCGGTATTGTTTGATCGCCAGAAGGTGCTTGTTTATCTGGCAATGCTTCGATGGCTTCATAGACTGGTGGACCTGCGTTAGCTTTGGTCATTCTTATAAATTTATCATCACCGTCATCCATAACAAATGTGCTTCCACCTAAACGACTAAGCGGAGCATTATTAATTTGCCATTCTAATTTTCCTTGAGTTCCTCGTCTAGCACCAGCTGTTTTATCTAACGGACCTGGAGTGCTGATACCAAAAACCATACTAGGAGTTTCTCTTCGAGCACTACTTGTAGTAAGTCCTCTGATGTCATCAATTGACAATCCTTGACTTGCTAAAATTTTATAAAAAGGATGCTGTGGTTTTTTTAATAACTCTGGATCTTTAGGATTATTATTTTCTGGTATTAATTTATTATATTCTCCAGTTGGAGAACGACCTTGATGTGCTTCTGGAGTGTTACTATCGCCAGGTACAGTTTCTACTGTGCTTTGTGTTGCGGCAACTCCTGGTAACATAAAGTTCATAGCATCATCTAATACACATCCCATCCAATAGCCACGTTTTGGATCACCGTCAATAAAAAATATTACTACAGTTGTTCCTACATCTGGAGGAACCATCCACATGCCGTAACTTTGTTGGCTGTTAGTAAAATTGTTTGCGTTAGGATCAGTTGCTGTATCGCTAATTTTTGTTACACCGTAAAAAGGACTCATATACTTAACTTGATGTANTTGTCCTTCAGATCCAGATTGTGTTGTACCAGATGGTCTTAAAATTTCAACTTCAATAACACCCATGTAGGTAGGGTCTTGGTGACTTATTACCGTAGCGAGAAACGGTCCAGGTGATTGTGCTGGAAGGTCTTTAGGTGAATAATAGTCTTGTGCGCTTGCCATAATTTATTTTTTTGCCGGAGTTGAATTATTAAATGTTTTATCTGGTGTTGATGTATAGCTCTCAGGTAATTCTTGCCCAGGAATTCTAACACCATCTATATTTTGTACAAATGTACCACCTTGGAATTTACTAGTAACACCTGTAACTTTATAAACTCCTTGCCATTGTGACACTGGTGCAGTTTTTGATTTGCCAAAATCAAACAATCCTGTTGAAAGATTTAAATCTATTGGTGTAGAAAATCCTACACTAATATGCACTTCGCCTGTTTGATGGCACATTGATCCATCAGAATTTAAATTTTGAGACACTGGTTTTGCAGAGTATGTTCCTGCGCCACTTTGAAAAATATAATATGGATCTCCAAGAATTTCTAAATTTAATTCTATCATTTCTGCTTTACTAGTTATAGCATCATGCCACAATCTAGCCGCTCGTGTGGCTTCTGTTTCATTACCACCACCGCCTTGTTTATCTGTACCTGTTATCCAGTTAACAAATCGCATTGCGGTTGACAGCGTTCCTGGATTTTTTGATGGAGCATTTCCAGGACTGTTTGGATTAATGTCTTCTTGTTTCTTATCTTTTGCTCCACTGCTATCTACTGCTTTAACATTGTCTTGTGTTTGTTTAAGTTTTGAACTGCCCATCACACCGACTATACCTAAACCAAATTCAATATTAAATTTTATAATATCAATATTTTTTCCTGTATAGATATAGTTGTAAGATTTAACTATTTCTTTCTTTAGATTGTCTATGCCAACTGGTCCGGTATTAGGACTTGCAATGTTTGAACTATGAGTAAGATAAGGGATAACTCTATATACTAATAGTCTTGGTTTTGTTCCTGTATATGGATAATTTGCAGTACTAGTAATATTATAAACTTGACAGTCAATATGCCACCATTGGCGTTGTCCTTTATCATCTACTTGTCCTGTTGACAATGCTTGTTTTGCATAATCACTATTCAACAGTACTTGATTAATAACGTTCATAATATCCATATTCTGAGTAAATTTCATTTCGCCAGTAGTGGGATCAATAAAATTATTTGCTCGAACATTGGTATCTTTATTTTTATCGTAAACCTTGTTGTCTTTTCCAACACGTTGATCACCTTTACGAGTATCAGTAAATCCTAATATTGATTTTCCTAACGCATTACAAGTTGCATCAGATTGTATCAATGTACTATTTTTACTGCTTCGTGTTACACCTAATTGTTTAGCAATTGAGTCTGCATCAACTGCGGTCGTTGCTGGCGCTGGTGTTTCAACTTTGTCGCCTCCTTTTGATCCTNTATCAGACCAATACTCGGTAGGAAATACTATTACTATTTCGTCAGGCACTTCTACAATGCCTTCTGTTTTTAATTGTTTTAATTTTGCATTAAGAACTGCTTGCAAACTTTTTTCACCAGTTTGCAAAATTTGCTGTACAGTTTTTCCTGAAACAGATATATCGCCTTTTAATCCTGCGTCAGCAAGAGAGTGTGCTTGTGCATTCCACGGAATACCTGAACAACTATACGTAGCGCCATTTTCGTTAACTGATATACTAATTTCAGTTATCTTAATAGGAATCTTACGACTTGTATTTGGAATACTTGCTATTTGTCCTGTTTCGGTGTTACCTCTAAAATCTAATGTTAGCAGAAACGGTGCTTGAACCCAATTGTCATGTCCTGCTTTTTGAGCCGCAGTTTGTAACGCTATAGGAAACATTCCCATACTATAAGGTTCTATCACAGTAAATGAAAGATTACAAACATTTGATATTGAATTTGTTTGTAATACTGGCAAGGTGGCTAATTCAAGTTTGTCAATATAGAATTCAAAAGATCCGTAAGGTGTCTTAACTCGATTTTGCGGACTAGCACTTGCATCTTTTAATATTAAAGGTATTGCTTGCCCCTTCATATATTTTGAAGGATCCTTTAGTTGTGCATCAGTCAATACACCTAAACCTATTTGATATGTATAACTTGCATATTTAAGTAAGGGATTAGGTAGTGGTAATTTAGGTTTGGTTAACCCAGAAAAGAAGTTACTAAAAAATCCAGACGAACCTCCTCCAGACGCCGCAGACAATCCAGTTGCCGGTCCTGATGATGCTAAAGATTTAGCCGCGGCAGCACCTGCACCAATTGCAACTGTTGCGCCTACGACTGTACCTACATTAACTCCACTCATGTTATAAACCTAAGGCAGTTTTTAAACTGCTGTTTTTACAAATATAAATTTGTGTGCCCGGTACAAAATCTAAAATAGGATCTTGTAAAACATCAAGATTTCGTTGTATAAAGACCCACCACAAATTAGAATCACCATATAAATCATATGCTAATAAATCTGGTCGGTATGTGTATTGAGGTTCAATAGTATATAGATAATCATCAGCTTCAGCACTAACTGATCTAATAGACAGTACATCTAAATGATTGTTTACTACCTCAGTAGTATACCAAGGACTTGTATTTGTATAAGTTGCCATATTAAATATATCCAAATGGGCTGTTTAAATACCCGCCGCCGACAAATCTGTCAAGGCTAAATGTACGAGCACTAGCTCTGCTGTAAATTGGTTGTAGTGTTATAGTAAACGAACTCTTAGTTGGCACATGGCTAATACCGCCACTAGTCTTTCCACCTAATCCTAAACTACCTGCTAATCCTGCAATAGCACCAACTCCGCCTGCAATACTGCTTATGCCATCAGTAAGTCCGCTTGGTATTCCTGGAAATGTATCTCCTAAGCTGTCTGATAATCCACCAATTGAATCCGCAATTCCTTCAATTGCTCCTGCCATACTGCCTACAACTGGCACACCAATGTAGTCACAGTCATTAGGCAATGTTGTATTAAATGCTGTTACAACAACTGGTACATTTTTAAAAACAAATTGTCCGTATCCGTTTAGTTTTACTACTGGTGGAGGGTTTCCTGCCTTTGGATCAAGACCAGTAAACATTTTAGTTAAACTACGTAAATAATGAACGGCAGCAATCCAATATAATCCTTCAGTAGGATCAGACACATTCATAGGTGCTGTAATTGTAATTGCTCCAGGATCACTATTTTTAAATGCTTGAAATTGAAAGTTAGTGTGTACCGTTTCAACTTTGTTATACGATGCGGCACTAGCAATAGTAATTGTAGGAGTATACGGAAATATTAATCCGCCTGCATCTTTTAATGGTGTAAGCACTGGACTATTTCTAAAGCTGGGCCATAATGGGAGACTTAATCTGACACGCCAATCGCTATCGGGAGCATCGCCTCCACCAAATGCGGCAAGTGCGCTACTTAAATCGCCAATTGCTTCTCCCGCGGCTGGTAAACTGCTCGAACGTAGTGCGCTTCCAACTTCACTTACGGCCGCTACAGCACCAGCTATATTTCTAGCAACGTTAATTGAACTAGTTGTTGAGGATATAACACCTGATCCTGCTGATACTCGTGTAATTGTTGATCCGTTAACTGCCATAATAAAATCCTCTTTTGGTACAATATTTAGTTGACTTTATAAAGTGCGTAGTTTATAATTAACAATCCGGAGAATGAATTAATGACAATACCATCAACCCCAAAAGTAAATTACTTAAACAATAAGGATATGCTAGCGGAAATACACAAGTCAAAAAGTAGTTATTGTGTTTTTGCTAAACCAGAATATCATCAATATGATTTAATTGTACCAAGTTTAGATAAGATTAATATTAGAACAATAGCTGAAGCTAAACGAAATAAAGCTAAACGGTTAGGAGATGCTGATTATCAAACTCGTAAAAAGGCTGGAGAAAAAATTAAACAAGCCGATTGCGAAGTAGATTATAAAAAGATTCCAAAACAAGATTTAATTTTTAGAGTTATGACATTTGATCATATTCCATTAAACAATACTCGTAAAAAGAATCCAAAAAGTCTAGCGGATCATAGAGATAAAGTTAACTTTCCGCCATTCCAACATTGGAAGTTTAATGAAAATGATGAATTAGAATGTGTTGGTAAAAGTCATTGGAAAGGTACCCTAGCTAAAGGCAAGTTTGATAAAGATGCTGGCCAAATTACTAACAACTTAGCTAGAATGATGTTAAAGTTATGTGAAAGGTATGCTACTCGCGGTAACGTTCGCGGCTATACTTACAATGACGAGATGAAAGGGCAAGCCATTTTGCAATTAACACAGATAGGACTACAATTTGATGAATCAAAATCAGACAATCCTTTTGCGTATTTTACTGCGGCTGTTACTAATAGCTTTGTTCGTGTTATTAATATAGAAAAGCGTAATCAAAACATCCGTGACGACATATTAGAAATGAACGGAATGAATCCAAGTTATAGCCGTACTGGTGCCGGTGAGCATGCCGCGGCGTTAAAACGACATGCAGAGGACACATCTAGTGAGTAATTTGTTTAAAAAAATCGCCGCATTTACAGACATTCATTTTGGATTGAAGTCTAATAGCTCTGTTCACAACCAGGACTGCGAAGACTTTGTAGATTGGTATATTGCTAAAGCAAAGGAGGAAGGTTGTGATACAGGTATCTTTATGGGTGATTGGCATCATAATCGTAATAGCCTTAACATTACTACAATGGATTATAGCCTCAGGGCCTTGGAGAAGTTGGGGCAAGCGTTTGATAACTTCTATTTCTTTCCTGGTAATCATGATTTGTATTACAAAGATAAACGGGACATACACTCTGTGGAATTTGGAAAATACATTCCTGGCATTACTGTCGTACACGAGCCTACTACTATTGGAGATGTCACAATGTGTCCCTGGCTTGTCGGTGAAGAGTGGAAAACAATAAGCAAAAAGGGTGGCAAATATTGCTTTGGGCATTTTGAATTGCCTAAATTCTTTATGAACGCTATGGTGCAAATGCCAGATCATGGTGAATTGCAAGTAGATGCATTTAAAGGATTTGAAATGGGGTTCAGTGGGCACTTCCATAAGCGCCAGATGAACGAAAATATGTGTTACATTGGTAATGCATTTCCGCACAACTATTCAGATGCTTGGGATGATGACAGAGGAATGATGATATTAGAATGGGGAGGACAACCTGAATTTCACAGTTGGCCTGCTCAACCTACATTCCGTACAGTTAAACTAAGCCAACTTATCGATGAAGCTGATACAATTATTAAACCTAAACAACATTTACGTGTTAGTTTAGACATTGATATCAGTTTTGAAGAAGCTAGTTTTATTAAAGAAAAGTTTATTGCTGATTATGATATCCGTGAGCTCACTTTAATTGCAGAAAAGAAAGAGATTGAGATTAATACCAACATTGATATACAAGCATTTGAAAGTATTGATCAAATTGTAAGCAATCAAATTGTAAGTATTGATTCAGATACCTACGACAAAAATACACTATTGGCGATTTATAGTAGCCTATGATTAATATTAAGGAATTAACCGTTAGAAATTTTATGAGCGTGGGTAATCAAACCCAGGCTGTAAACTTTGCACAACAAAACCTAACACTTGTACTAGGTGAAAACTTAGATCAAGGCGGAGATGACAGCGGTTCACGCAATGGTACAGGTAAAACTACTATTGTAAACGCATTAACCTTTGCTTTGTACGGACAAGCATTAACCAATATTAAAAAAGATAACCTTGTTAATAAGATTAACAACAAAGGTATGCTAGTTACACTAGCATTTGAAAAAGATGGTATTGATTATCGTATAGAACGTGGACGTAAACCTAATGTTCTTCAGTTTTATGTTAATGATGTAGAACAAAGTACAGAAGAAACTGATGACGCACAGGGCGATATGCGTGAAACACAAAAGGATTTAGATGACTTGTTAGGTATGAGTCATGATATGTTTAAACATATTGTGGCACTTAATACCTATACAGAGCCTTTCCTTAGTATGCGGGCTAACGATCAACGTGCTATTATTGAACAATTACTTGGTATTACTGTATTAAGTGAAAAAGCAGAAGCACTTAAAGAGTTAATTAAGTCCACTAAAGATGAAATTACACAAGAAAGTGCCGCTATTGAAGCTACTAAACGTAGCAACGAAGGTATACAAAAGAGTATTGATAGTTTAACAACTAAACAAAGTGCATGGAATACTCAGCAACAAGCAGAGATTGAAAAGATAGCTCGTGCTATTGTAGAGTTAGAAAGCGTGGACATAGATGCTGAGATTGCGAAGCACGGCGAGCTAAAAGCCTATGAAGAGAAGGCAGCGAAGCTGAAAAGCCTGAATAAGGAGCGGGCTACGTTAGATAGCGCGATAGCGCAAGCGGAGCGAAGCGTCACGAAGTATGATCGCGAGCTTGGCCTTCTGGCTAATAAGACCTGTCACGCCTGTGAACAAGAGCTACATGATCACAAACATGAAGAAATGACTGCTACCGCACAAGCCCACCTTGACGAGGCCCGGAAATATCACGATAAGGTCACACAAGATTTAGCTAAAATCACTGGTGAGATTGCGCAGTTAGGTGAGCTTACACAACGTCCCAACACTTATTATGACACTATCGAGCAGGCTCTCAAGCATCAAAACAACTTAAAAAGTCTGGAAACACAGCTAACAGTTAAAGCAGGAGAGTCAGATCCTTATCAAGAACAAATAGATGAGCTAAAACATACGGCTATGGTAGAAGTTTCTTGGGATCATGTCAACGCACTCAGCAGTTTAAAGGATCATCAGGAGTTCTTACTCAAGCTATTGACGTCAAAAGATTCATTTATTCGCAAGAAGATCATAGATCAGAACCTAGCTTACTTGAATAATAGGCTTACCTATTACCTTGATAAGATGGGTTTACCACATACTGTGCTGTTTCAGAACGATTTATCCGTGCTGATCACACAGTTAGGGCAAGACTTAGACTTTGATAATCTAAGTCGAGGCGAACGTAATCGACTAATCCTGGGCTTGTCGTGGGCATTCCGTGATGTTTGGGAGTCACTGTATCAGCAGATTAACTTGTTGTTTGTTGACGAGTTGATCGATAACGGCTTAGATGCGAGTGGTGTAGAAGGCGCACTGGCTGTACTTAAGAAGATGGCACGTGAACGCAAGAAGAATATATTCTTGATTTCGCACAAAGATGAACTAATTGGCCGTGTTAACAACGTATTAAAGGTTGTTAAAGAAAACGGATTCACTAGTTATGCTAACGATTTAGAAATAACCGAATGAGAGACAAGGACGAAGAGCTACATCAGCAGTTGATGGATGTGTTTCGTAAGTATTTTGCAGAGAATCAGCAGTGGTTCAATGACGATACTTACGCTAGCACCATACGACTTCGTCATTTATTATCAGATATTAGGCACATTTGCTCGGCAAGACGCAAAGAAATTAGGCTTTGGCAAATAGAAAAGCGAGCGCAGTTAGATGAACGCAAGGTTCGTCGCGCTCAAAAGAAGGCAAAGGGAGGCGGGGAAGTCGATAACTAGTTGATGTCATGGTATTATCAAGATCAATTAGTTTCAGAACTTCCTGAAGACTGTGTAGGATTCGTATATATAATCACGAATATTACATCAGGACGCATGTACATAGGCAAAAAACTAGCAAAATTCTCAAAAACTACTACTAGAACAGTAAAATTAAAGAACGGCACTAAGAAAAAAAAGAAAATCCGTAGCAAAATTGACAGCGATTGGCCCGAATATTATGGTTCAAGCCCTGAATTAACCAAGGATGTTACGCAGTTAGGTAGAGAAAACTTTAAAAGAGAGATACTTTTTTACTGTATCAGCAAGGCAGAAATGTCGTACGTAGAGGCTAGGGAACAGTTTTCACGCAAAGTTTTAGAGTCAAACGACTACTATAACGGCCATATTCAGGTGCGTGTACACGGTTCACACATTCGTAAACTCCAAGAAAACAAGGAAAAATAACGCCAAATAAGCCCGCACCGGCGCAGTTAAGGTGCCCTAAATCCGTTCTGATGTGCGACGGTAAGGAATCTCTGCTTGGCGCAGAGTAACAAGTCACTATCCTTTACCGGACGATGATCAGATATGCCTATAACTGGTTTGACTTGCAGAAAACAAATTTAAAAGGCTAAAAGAAGGGAGAAAAACCCTATGTTAATATATGTGGTAGCGAATGTATATTAACAGCCGTCATATAAAGACTGCGCTCGAGGTACCGGATGACCGCCTCTGTAATGCGTTATTGCTACTGTGATCATGTTCAACTCAGATAATGTCCACGTTTTGCCCGGCTAGGGCAAAGTGTGACTGAACAATCTAGATAATATCTTAAGTGCTTCGCACTATAAATTGTTAAAAGAAATAAGAAAAGTTTGAGCGAAAGCGAAAAACAGAAGAACGCAAGTTCTTCTTTATATTAAAGGCATACGTGTTTCTTTAGTAACTTCAAGATTCTCTTTGATAACTGCATATATCATATCACGATCTTGAAAACTATAGAGATTAAGCAGTTCTGAAACTGTGACTGCGCCTCTCATATACCAAGATATTCTAAATATTTCTTGTTTAAAAGTTTTAATGTCTTCGTCTAGCCTAATTAGCCGTTGTTCTATATCTTGATTGCTGAGACCAATTAGGCTTGAACGAAAAAATTTGATTCGTCCAGTTCTACTGCAACTTTATCTTCTTTTCCACAATGCTCACATACAACGGGCATAGGAGGAACAGCCCAAGTAGCATTGTTCTTTTGATTTTGCTGTTTGATAGCATCAAACACACTCTTGTCGCTGTTTACTAGCCATTCATTGATCCATGTCTTTTCTGACACAATTTGATCGCCAATGTCAATACTTTCAACAATGCTCTTAATGATGTCTGTTTGCAAGTCAGCCAGCTGTTCAAATATTGATTTAAGCAGAGCTTTACGTTCGTCATTGTCCGGCATTGCGTCTACTTGCACCAGCTTTTGTTGCAGTTGGAAGTTGCGTAGATTAAACGCTGTGCTGTCTTTGTAGGTTAAGGGATGTAGTTTGATCACTAGATCCTTGAGCACTACAGAGTTTTCATACTGACAAGCCATATAGTGTTCAACAATTCTGTTTAGGTCAACTTCGTACTCTGAACTGTTTTCACAACCTGTACATTTTACTGTTAGGGTTATGGTATTGCCAAATGTAGCAATACGAATTGCCGCTAGTATGATAGTGATATCAATAGTGGGCAAGTCCCAAGGATTAGTTATTGATGGGCAACAGCTGGCAATAACCTGCACTGTGCTTTCGCCTGTTAGTAGTGCATCGGGCGTTTTCATAATGATTTCGTCCATGCCAGTCATACCATACACGGGCATGTGATTGCTGTCACCTTGTATGTTGCCCGGCTGACAGTAAACGCCAGCTGAAGGTAGTTTGATAAAAATTTTAGGTTGTCTAAAATACTTCTGTAATGGATTAGTAGCCATATTAATAACTCCGGATTAGATTGTATTTATATGCGCACTTTTTGGTGGATTTTTTATTAGAAAATGAATATAGGTAAATATATGACTATGAAAGTCTACGAAATCATCAACGAAGAATGGTATAATCCCTTATCGTGGTTCCCATCGCACTCAAATGCAACTGCTAACGTTGCGAAAACACAAATATCTGCGGCCATGTCCAATGATGATTTAAAACGTGCAATGTCCGGAGAAATCAAAGTTCCCGGCATGAGTCAAAAAGAAGTTGAAGCATTGTACAAGAGCATTGCCTATGATGGCAATAAAGCCGCAAGAGCTGCCGCTTGGGAAAAGAGAGCAGTTAATCTAGGCAATATTGCTTGGGTTTTAAAGCTACTTGGTGTAGTAACTGTGTGCGCAGAACTGTGCTATAACTTGGATCAAGCTGAAGAAGCTTACATAAAAGGTCAATTAAAAACTAAAGAACAATTTCAAACTGCTCGTCAAGCATTTATTGGGCAGTGGATGATTAGATTCTTTACCCCATGGCTGTCATCTATGCTGTTGCGCAGTAAATGGGTATTGGGTATCAGTAGATTTATTTTAGGATTATTAACATTGGGCACTGGAGTGCTTGATGGTCCTGCGGCACTTGTGGGTATTGTTGCCGAGCAAGCAGTTTTTATTGCTATATCAGAATTTTTACAAAGTAAAATGTTTGAACAATGGTGCGGAGAGAATGTAGCATTGTTGGCTGTCATGGGCTACTGGCCTGACACTGCTTGGGACAATTTAAGAAAGTATCTAAGCGAAATCCCTGTGCTAAACACCTTTATGAAAAATAAAGGACAAGGATATTACGACAGCGAAAAAGAAAATCGCAAAAAAGTTAATCCAGAAGCTGATGCAGAAGAAGCTAGCATTAAAGCTGCCAATGCTAAATCAGCAAAGAACGCAGTGGTAATTGCAGGCATTCGTATAACTGATGCAGATGGTTATATTGATGACGAAGCATACTTAAATCCTAATGTACAGTACGCAATAAAAAATAATCCTACAGATCCAAATGTACAAAAAGCGGCAACACTTCCAAGACGTCCTGGATCTATTGCTGACAAACCTCTAGCACACTTAGTATAATATGGCAACAGTAGAAGAACAAATCTTAGAACAGTTAAAAGAAAACAACCGCTTACTTAAAAGCGGTGGTGGTACTAGTTCTACAACATCTGGTACCAGTACAGCTGGTGCATCTGGAGCATTAGGTGCAGTATACAAAAAAGCTGCCGATGATTTTAATCCATTAAGCCTAGCAGTAACAGGTGTTAGTGCGGCAATGGGAGCGGCTAAAAGTGTTTATTCTGATTTAGAAAGTGTAATCAAACCTAACTTAGACACTTGGAGAAAACTTAGTGATACCGGATCGTCATTTGGCGGAAGTATTGTTGACATGGCTTCAAGTGCTAAAGAAGCACGACTAAGTCTTGACTCATTTGCTAACCTTATAGAAAATAATGCAGGTAGATTTAATGGACTGTCTGGGCAAATTGGCAAAGGTGCAGATGCATTTTCTCATTTTAGTGGAGAATTTTTTGCCAGTACCAATCACGGAGTTGAAACACTAAAAGCATTAGGCTACACTACTGAAGGCATCAATGATGTATTAGCATTACAACTTAACAATTATACAACTATTGATCTTCAAGATAAGAAAGCCAAAGCAGACGCGATTGCATCTGCAACTGCTCTAGCAGTAGAAATGGATTCAATGGCTAAACTAACAGGTGTTAGCCGTAAACAACAAGAAGAAATAATGAAAAAAGCCCAAGTTGATGGGCAAGCTGAAGCTAAGTTGCGATTAATCACTGCTGGCAAGGGTGAAGAAGAAACTAGAGCTATTCGTGATAACTATGAAAAACAAAGACTAGCCGCGGCACTTCGTGGAGAAGAACAATTATTTAAAGAAACATTTGCATTAGGCACTGTGGTCAGTAAAGAAGCACAAATTCAAGTAGCAGTTAATGGCAAGCAAGCTCAAGCTACTATGGATTCAGCTAATGCCGCAGTAAAAGGAAATATTGAAGAATCTCAACAATTTTCTCAGCAAGCAACTCAAGAGATGTTAAAAAATCAAAAAGATGCAAACTATCTAACAATGGCAACTCTTGGACCTTTAAATGCAGTAGGTAAAGCTACTAGTGATCAACTAACAACTAATTTACCTTTATATAAAGCTGAACAAGCTGTTAGAGCAGAGATGATGAAAGATGAAAAGTTTGCCGCACTTTCAAAAGACGAACAAGACAAACGCATTTATCAAGAAGCACTTAATAGAGCTAAAGCGCCACCTACTGGTCCATCAGCTGAAAGCACTAAGATGTTAGTTAATTTAGAATCACGTGCTGACGATGTAGCTAACGCATTGCAACAAGGCATTGTTAAACCAATGAATGAAGATGTTGCCCCTGCACTGAAAAAATTTAACGAAGGGCTAATTGGTGGCAATGTAACTTACAATGGAAAGCAAACAACATTTGCTAGAGCTTCAGCAGAAACCGTAGCAAGTGAATTTAAAAATCCTCCATCTACTCAAGGACCCAATTCTAGTCCAATAATTAATGCATCAGCTAATTCAAAAGCTCCTGAGTATACCGGTGAAGGGCTTTTAAAAGGTCTAGCCGATTTAGGTAGAACTGCTGATTTGTTACTAGTTAGAACTGTAAATGCCGCAAGTGATGATAAGAGTCGTGCTAATGGTCGTGCTAATGGTAGTCCAGGCATTAGCTCATTCTTAGGAGGCGGCAATTTTAACAGCATGTTTGAAAATTTTGGTGCAGGTACACCTATGACATTACATGGTGAGGAAGTAGTTGCTACTAAAGAACAAATGAATCAAATAATGCAAAAGGCTCAAGGTGCTATTGGGTCTGCTCAAAATATGTTTGGCAATGCAAAATCCACTCTAGATGACGTTGTACAAGGCTTAGAACGATTAAATAGTAGCATAATGCAGGCAGTGTCTCACATGTCTTCTGTTGCAGATAATGCACAGAAACAAGTTAAAGCTACTAAGAGTTTGTCAAACAATAGATACGCAGGATAACAGATGAGTTGGAAAAAATACTTTACCCCAGTACCAGTTAACGGCGAAATGCTCAGCCCAGTCAATGGGCAGTTTAATGGTACCCGCCCAGGCCCAGCTCGAACTAATTATTCTAGCTATCTTCCAGATGTTTACACCGGCAGTCCAAATCGTGTTGAGCGTTACGGTCAATACGAAGTTATGGATAGTGATCCAGAAGTTAACGCGGCACTGGATATTCTTGCAGAATTTTGCACACAAAAATTAAAAGATGGTAAAAGTCCATTTGCTGTACACTGGCGCAGTAAAGCCACTAATGCTGAAGTAAAAATCTTAGGCGAGTACTTGCAACAATGGAATAAACTACAAAAGTTTGACACTCGTATTTTTAAAATTGTACGTAATGTATTCAAATACGGCGATGCTTTCTTTATTCGTGATCCAGAAAATCAAAAGTGGTCTTGGGTAGATCCTGCCCAGTTGATTAAGATTATTGTCAACGAGTCAGAAGGCAAGAAACCAGAACAGTATATTATTAAAGACCTAGCACCTAACTTTGAAAGTCTAGTTGCTACTATGATTACTCCACAAGTTGGCCCACGTCAAGGCGGCCAAGGTTCGCAAACTCCAGGCGGAGCCTATGGTGGTGGTGGATCAGCAGGTGGAACTGGTAGCAAAGGTCCTACAGCCGGTAACGCAACACGTTTTGGACTTAATCAGAAAGAGTCAGCAGTTGACGCTAAACACGTAGTACACCTAAGTTTATCAGAAGGATTAGACAATAACTATCCATTTGGTAACAGTTTATTAGAAAACGTTTTTAAAGTATACAAGCAAAAAGAATTGCTTGAAGATGCTATTTTAATCTATCGTATAAGCCGCGCACCGGAGCGCAGAGTGTTTACCATTGACGTTGGTAACATGCCAAGTCACTTGGCAATGGCATTCGTAGAACGTGTTAAAAATGAAATTCATCAGCGCAGAATCCCAAGTCAAACAGGTGGCGGGCAAAATGTCATAGACTCTGCGTATAACCCTTTGAGTATTAACGAAGATTACTTCTTTCCTAAGACTGCTAACGGTCAAGGAAGTGACGTTAAGATGTTAGAAGGTGGTAAAAACATTGGTGAAATTGATGATTTAAAATACTTTACCAACAAGTTATTCCGTGGTTTGCGTATTCCAAGTAGCTACTTGCCAACTGGTGCAGAAGACAGTCAAAATCAATTTAATGACGGTCGTGTTGGTACAGCATACATTCAAGAACTGCGTTTTAACAAGTATTGCGAACGCTTACAAAGTCTAATTACTACAATATTTGACGAAGAATTTAAGTTATACATGCACAGCAAAGGTGTAAACATTGACCCTAGCTTGTTTGAATTAACATTTAATCCGCCAATGAACTTTGCTAGTAGCAAGCAAGCGGCTATTGATGCAGAGCGTATCAATACATTTAATACAGTACAAGCTATTCCTTATATCAGTAAACGCTTTGCAGTTAAACGATTCCTTGGTTTAACTGATGAAGAGATTGCAGAAAATGAACGTTTATGGGGCGAAGAAAACGGTAAAGGACAACCTACAAGCACTGATGCCGCCGGTGAAATGCGTTCAGCAGGATTATCTGCAAGCGGTATTGAAGGCGATTTAGGTGCGGCAGCTGATATGACTGCACCAGAAGATATGCAAAATCCAGAAGCACAAGCTGGCGCTCCAGGTAGTCCAGGCGGTACTCCAGGCGCACCTAGTGGCCCTCCAGGTGGCGCCGCGGGTCCAGTTGCATAAATATAGTATGATCCTAAGAGAATTATTTTATATTGATCCTGACACGAGACACGTGGCTAATGACTTGCGTTACGATGCAGGTCGTGATAACGCTATGTTGCATCGCGACGACACTCGTAAAACAAGATTAACTCTTAGACAAATAAACGAACTAAGAAAAAGCACAGAAGCACATATTTTAGAGCAAGAAAGAGAATTAGAATTCATAACCGCAATGTATGCGGCACCTGCTCCGGAAGCTGGCGCTCCTGCTTAATCATCAAAAATTGTCAAAACGACTCGTTTTTGACACATATCCGCCTACTTTTTTAATAAATTTGTAAATATATTACAGCCTTGTATCTATAATCACAGGAGAACACAACATGACTGACCGCGCTCAATTTGAAGCAATGCTTGAAGCTTTGATCAATGAAGATCAAGAAACAGCAAAAGAGATTTTTCACAATATCGTAGTAGGCAAAAGCCGAGAAATCTACGAAGAATTATTAGAATCTGATTTTAAACAAGATCAGGGTAATCCTTACAAAGAAGAGGAAGAAGAGGAAGAAGAAAGTTTTGAACCTAAATCTTCTGAAGAAGGTGAGGAAGAAGAGGAAGAAGAGGAAGATGATGGCGCTGAAGACGACGCAGAAGATGACGGCGCTGAAGACGACGCAGAAGATGACGGCGAAGAAGATCCATTCGGCGGCGAAGAAGACGGCGAAGGCGAAGAAGGCGGTGATATGGAAGACCGCGTTATGGACCTAGAAGACGCACTAGAAGACCTAAAAGCAGAGTTTGAACAACTATTGCAAGGCGAAGAACACGAAGAAGAAAACGAGCCAGGCATTCATGGCGACGGTGAACCAATGCACGATTTAGATGCAGAAATGCATGGCGGAGAGCATGACGGCGCTGGTCCAGATGAATTAGCAGGACTAATGGAATACGTTAACAAGATTGGTGTACCATACGGTCAAGGTGCTTACATTGCTAATACAACAGAATTACAAAACGTTGGTGCAAGTACTGGCGGCAGCTACAAAGCTTCTGGCAATACAAAATCATTAATTGACAACATGAAGAACGATATGGGTGGTACAACTGCTAACATCGCTCAGAACCATGTTGAAGTACACGGTGACGCAGGTGTTAAAGCTGGCGGAACAAAAGGTGGTTTGGAAGCTCCAACTACTAAGCCATTGATTGGTAAAGTACAAAATACACCAGGTGTTGATGCAGGTAAGACAGGTTTCAAGACTCGCGTAAAAGGCGGCGGTATTGATGCACAGTCTGGCTTTGATCAACCAGGTAAGCAAGTAGGCGCTAAAGATTCAAGCGGACGTGGCGAAAGCAACACGAAGTCTTTAATCAGTAAGCGTGTACGTTAATTAGGACACAACATTGAAAAATATGTTATATCTCCGAGAGAATCTCAGTTTCAACGAAGCAAAAATGATCGTTGAGTCTGATGACAAAGACGGGAAAAATTTATACATGTCTGGTATTTGCATCCAAGGAGGAATCCGTAATGCAAACCAGCGTGTGTACCCTGTGAGCGAGATTGGCAAGGCTGTCAAAACCCTTAACGATCAGATTCAAAACGGTTATTCAGTTCTCGGAGAAGTGGATCATCCAGATGATCTAAAAATTAACCTGGACCGTGTAAGCCACATGATAGTTAATATGTGGATGGACGGTCCTAATGGTTATG
>TBL_comb48_EPIDRAFT_1000109_pt1 | contig 59873 bp, 75 predicted proteins | sample TroBogEpilimnion_37_FD_10681 | JGI IMG/M metagenome (IMG submission 10681) | reverse complement strand
CGCAGCTTTGGACGCTGGAGGACGCGCCACCTTGGCTAGATGCCGAGGTGCCCACTACACAACCCTCACCCGTAGTGCCCGCCAATAGCATCGTTATGGATGAGGACGGATACTATGACACCGTGGGCTCTTACAGGGCCTACTACCTGCTGCACAAGCGCTCACTGTTCAAGTGGACCGGGCGCCCTGAACCCGCTTGGGTGAAGGAGGCGCCTACCGGCTAGGCCACTGGCACGCATGCATGACGGCAGCCCAGTTGGGCTACAACGTAACACTCTGTACTCTGTATTTATACCTGAAGGAAATTTGAAATGGCTACAAGCAAGAAACCCGGCACAGCGGTTGTACTGTGGGAAGAAGAAATGAAACAGGCCGCTGTCAAGCAGGCCAGCGCGGAAAAGGTGTTTGGCGGTGGAGGCTTTGGCCGCATCAACATCAGCGGTGGGCGCATGATGATTGACGGCGAGTACATCAAGGACGACACCCTGGACGTAGTGGTGTTGGCCTCCGTCCACCTGAACGAATACTATGATACACCGTATGACAGCCGCAACCCCACGGTGCCCAAGTGCTACGCCTACGGTGACGAGACCCTTGAAGACCCTGAAGCAGAAATGTGCCCGGTGGCTGACGACGTGGATGACATCCAGCTCATGGACTCTGAAGGCGAGCCCACTGACAACTGCACCAATTGCTGGGCCAACCAGATGGGCAGCGCTGATACGGGACGTGGCAAGGCGTGTAAGAACGTCCGCCGCCTGTTGGTCATGACGGAAGATGGCTTGGAGTCTGCTGAGACGTTGGAAGCCGCTGAAGTGCGCTCCCTGGGCGTGCCCGTTATGAGCGTGCGCAACTGGGCCAAGTACATGAAGGATGTAGTGGCTGAAGAGCTGCAGCGACCCTACTTTGGCGTGGTGACGACCATCAGCGTGGTGCCGGACCCCAAGAGCCAGTTCAAAATCAACTTTGCCTTCAAGGAACTGGTGAACTTTGACGCTGAGTTGTGGGCCGCTATGAAGGCCAAGACCGCCAACGCTGCTAAGGAAATTGTGGCGCCATACCCCCACCAGGCTGACCTGGACGCAGCCCGCGCAGCCGAGCAGGCCGCGCCCAAGGGTAACGGCAAGGGCAAGCCCGGCGGTAAGACTATACCCATCAAGCCTGTAGCAGGCAAGCCGGGCGCTAAGGCGACCCCTGCTAAGAGCGCTCCAGCCAAGAAGGCTACCAAGTACTGATAGCGCGTGTTTGAGGGTGGCAGCAGCGGTCTCGAGCAGTTTCCTGTGTACGGGCGTTGGACCCCGTACCGCTACCCTCACCTTTTTCAACCGTACCTGAAAGGCGCGCATGGCTACCATCAAGCCGATTATTCTTGACTTTGAAACCCTGCCCATTGAGAGCAGGCCCCACTACCCACCCAAGCCTGTGAGCTTCAGCTTGCAGCTACCCACCTGGCGCAAGCCTAAGTTCTACAGCTGGGGTCACATTACCGGCGGCAACAATTGCAACCGGGCTACGGCTGCTGAGGTGCTGCGCTCAGCCTACGCGCTGACCAGCGAGAAGCACCCGTTGCTTTGCCACAACGGCAAGTTCGACCTGGACGTAGCCGCAGTGCACTTTGGGCACCCCGTGCCGCCATGGCACTTCACTGAGGACACGATGTTCCTCCTATTCCTGGACGACCCTCACCAACGCGAGTTGGGCCTGAAGCCCAGCGCTGACCGGCTATTGGGCATGGCTCCGGAGGAGCAAGACGCCGTCAAGGACTGGATACTCACCCACAAAAAGGAGCTGGAGCTCAATCACCCGGAAATAGTGACCCGGTACGGCGGCATCAAGCCCAGCACCGCAGGTGCCTTTATAGCCTACGCTCCGGGCAACATTGTGGGGCCGTATGCCGACGGTGACGTTGAGCGCACCGGCAAGCTATTCGGTGTGCTACGCCCGGCTATTGAAGCCCGAGGGATGTTACCCGCGTACAACCGTGAGCGCCAGCTGATGCCCATATTGCTCCGCAATGAGACTGAAGGTATCCGTGTTGATGAGGCCGCGCTGGCACGGGACAAGGAGGTGTTTGAGGCGGCGCAGGCTAAGACGGACGCGTGGATACGCAAGGCCCTGAAGGCACCGGGCCTGGACCTAGACAAAGACGCCGACATGGCCAAGGCCCTGAAGGCGGTTGGCGCCATTACCCAATGGACCCAGACCGCTACCGGGCGTGACAGCGTGAGCCGCAAGAACATGAAGCTCAGCCACTTCAGGGACAAAAAGCTGGCAGCCGCCTACGCCTACCGGCAGAAGTGCGCCACAACACTGGAAACGTTCATCCGCCCATGGCTGCACTTCAGCTCCGACGGTTGGATGCACACCTCATGGAACCAAGTACGCCAGGCCAAGGGCAAGAACGACACAGGCGGTACACGCACTGGGCGCCCTTCCAGCCAAGACCCTAACTTCCTGAACATGCCCAAGGAGATTGAGGAGGGTATGGGGTTCATGATGCCCACTCACATAGCTGGGCTGCCGGCGCTGCCAAAAATCCGCAGCTACATCCTGCCTGACAAAAAGGGTCATGTGATAGGGCGCAGGGACTTCGCACAACAAGAGCTCCGTGTGTTAGCCCATTTTGAGGATGGAGCGCTACTTCAGGCGTACATTGCGGACCCGCGTCTTGACGTACATGACTACCTGCGTGAGCAGATCATAGAAACGCTAGGTATTCAGGTTGACCGGCGCATCACCAAGAATCTCAACTTCGGTTACATCTATGGGCAAGGCATGGGCAGCCTAGCAGAGATCATGGACCGCACGGTGGAGGAGGTCAAGTTGTTCCGTGACGCTCAAATGCGCGTGCTACCAGGTCTCAAGGACCTAAGTACAGCCATCAAGAAGCGCTCCCAGGCCGGTGACCCCATCACCACGTGGGGCGGGCGTCAGTACTATGTTGAGCCGCCTGCATTCAGCAAGAAGTTCAACAAGATGATGAGCTTCGAGTACAAGTTGTTGAACTACCTCATTCAGGGTAGCTCCGCTGACATCACCAAGGAGTCCATCATACGGTATGACAGCGCCCGCAAGGATGGCCGGTTCATGCTTAGCGTGTATGACGAAAACGACGTCAGTGTACCCAAGGGCGCCTTGAAAGCGGAGATGTTGCTTTTGCGCGAATGCATGATGTCCATCGAGGTGGACGTACCGCTGCTCAGCGATGGTGAGTGGGGTGTAAATCTTGGCGACTTGCAAGACCTCAAGGAGCCTTTACCTGATTTGTCAAAGTGGGGTTCGTCATGGTAGACTTTTACCGCAAGTCATTTGAGAACAACGCTAATGTGGAGGACCTTGATACCTGTTGGGAATGGAAAGGCTCCACACGCGGCGCCGGTTACGGGCAGTGCAGTGAATATGTGCACCCGAGCCGCATAGCTAGCCGGGCCATGTACGAGCTTTGCTGTGGACCCATTGAGGATGGTTGGGTGCTGCATACCTGCGACAACGTGTTGTGCGTTAACCCTAGCCACTTGTTCCTTGGTACTCCGCATGACAACACGCATGACATGATGGCCAAAGGACGTTTGGCGCCGCACGAGCCAGGACGTAAATACAACACAGAGGCAGCTTTAGGTAAGCTGTCAGAGCTGTACACCTCAGAAGAATACCGCAAGGAGCAAGGCGAGCGTATACGTGCTGGTCAAATTGCTGCCGAAGCCCGTAACCAACGCAATGTGCGTCAATTCGCCTTTATGGCATAACTAGGAGTATCATGAACTTCAAAACCAAAACTGTGCCCAAGGTGCAGCAACTCACCAGCTGGAGCTATAGCCGGTACAGCGACTGGCGCCAGTGCCCGCTGAAGGCCAAGCTCAAGCATATTGACAAGCTCAAGGAGCCCGGTAGCCCAGCTATGGAACGCGGCAATCAGCTGCACAAGGATGCCGAGACCTACATCAAGGGGCTCATGCCTAAGCTCAACCCTGAGCTGGGCCTGTTCAAGGCCGAGTTTGCCGCGCTGCGTAAGCTGTACAAGAGCAAGAAGCAGCCGATGATCGTGGAAGACAACTGGGCCTTTGCCAAGGACTGGAGCGAGTCCACGTGGAACGACTGGGTCAACTGCTGGGTGCGCATCAAGCTGGACTGCGCCCACTACGTGGCTGAAGGCGTCATGGTGGTCACTGACTGGAAGTCTGGCAAACCCAACGACTACAAAACAATGGAGTACATGGAGCAGCTTGAGCTTTACGCGCTGGCAGCCCTACTACTACACCCGCACTTAGAGCAGGTCCAGGTGCGCATTGGCTGGGTGGACGTGGGCAAAATGTACCCTGAGGAGCCCTTGATATACACCCCGGCGGATACCAAGCGTCTACGCAAGGAGTGGGATGGCCGCGTGAGGCCCATGATGGCGGATACCAAGTTCGTGGCTAAGCCTAACGCCATGTGCCGGTACTGCTGGTTTGGCCAGAGCAAAAAGGCTGAAGGTGGTCCTGGCCTGTGCAAGTTCTAAGCTATGACAATACAGAGCATAGACAACGAGGACATCATAGTTTGGGCCGACGGCACGTGGTGCTACCGGCACGACCTTGAGCAGATGAGTCACATGAGTGACGATTACTTGGTACTGCCCTACGACAGCGCCGATTGGCTAGCCTTTGACATGGAGTGAATATAAATGAAACACATTATGCTTGACCTTGAGACCCTGGGCACGGTGCCGGGCTGTTCCATACTCTCAGTGGGTGCGGTGTTCTTTGACCCCACCCATGGCCTGGGCGAGGAGTTCTACATGGTAGTGCACCGCCGCAGCTGTGAGGAGGCCGGATTGCATGAAGACCCAGACACTATCGCTTGGTGGAACCGTCAGTCCATTGAGGCCACCCGCGTGCTGCGTGACGCCGAGCTGGACGGTGAGAACAGCCTGAAGGTGGTGCTTGAAAAGTTCACAGCGTTTGTCAAAAAGGACACCAAAGTGAAGGTGTGGGGCAACGGAGCGGACTTTGACAACCCCATTCTGGCCGTGGCCTACCGCGCCGTGGGGCTGAAGCAGGGTTGGCCAGCCTACAATGGCCGGTGCTACCGCACAGTTAAGAACCACCTGCCCGGCCCCAAGCTAGAGCGAGTGGGCACGTACCACAACGCGCTGGACGACGCCAAGAGCCAGGCGCTGCACATGATCCAGTTGATGAACCTTCACCCCAGCGCTGACTGGTCATGACGTTGATTGACCCGCTGCACACCTGGACCGTAGGTGACGCGCAGGTCATGATAGCAGAGGCCCCTGAGGACGCAGCCCTTGAGCACAAGCGTAGTAAGGCGCCTTTGCTGTTTTTGACTGAGCTCTGGGTGCCTCCGCACGCCCGAAGGGCAGGCCACGGGCACGCCCTGATGTTGGCTGCAACAGAGTGGGCAGACAGCGCCTGCGTTGACCTTTGGCTATACACGTCACCACACGGGGCAGAGCCTAGGCCAGACCACCGGGCACTGGCAGCCTTCTACAAGCAGTACAAGTTCAAGCGCGTGTCCCGCTACAGCCCTGACTATGAGATGGTGAGGCGCTATGTTAGAGCGTAGCATAGAGGAACGCGCAGTGGAGCTGGCCGCCGGTATAGGCGTAGTCAGCCTCAAGCTCAACATCACCAGCAACAAGGGATGGCCAGACAGGATGTTCCTAATTCCTGGTGGCCGCCCATTTTTCATTGAGTTCAAACAGCCGTTGGGGGTGCCTGATGCGCGCCAACGTCTCATACACGCACAACTTTCATATTTAGGTTACGACTGTGAAACCCACACCAACACCCAAGACGCCCTGCAAGCCGTCCAAGTCCGAGTGGACGCCGCCACTGCAACCGGCTGGCGTCACTCAGAAGCCAAAGCAGCCTCAGCACTGGAAGCCGCACGCCTATCAAAAGAAGGCCGCCAAGTTCCTGCTGGAGCGCGGCGCCGCCGCCCTGTTCCTTGACCCTGGGCTGGGTAAGACCAGCATCACCTACGCGGTGTTGAAGGTGTTGAAGTCTGCCAACCAGATGCGCGGCTGCCTTGTGATTGCCCCGCTGCGCGTATGCAAGCTGGTGTGGCCTGCTGAGGTCAACAAATGGGAGGACTTCAAGGGCATGAGCGTGGGCGTACTATGGGGCGACAAGAAGCAAAAGGTACTAGAGGAGGACCATGACGTCTACGTGATCAACCACGCCGGGCTACCGTGGTTGTTTGAGCGGACTAAAAAGAAAAAGGACGGTACTATGGGTAAGACCTGGAACCACAACCTGACCCCCGCCGGCAAGCTGCTGCTGACCAAGGTGAACATCCTAGTGCTGGATGAGCTCAGCAAGTTCAAGCACACTGACACCAACCGCTTCAAGTCCATAAAGCCCTGGCTGGGCAAGTTCGACCGGCGCTATGGCCTCACAGGCTCACCCGCAGCCAATGGCCTGATGGACTTGTTTGGCCAGTGCTACGTGCTGGACGGTGGGCGCAGTCTAGGGCCTTTTGTCACCTACTACCGTGACCAGTACTTCAGCCCAGTGGATAAAGAGGCGTTCACCTACCGGCTCAAGCCCGGAGCAGAGGAGCTTATCTATGAGCGCATAAAGCCTTTGGCCCTGAGCATGACGGCAGAGGACCACCTTGAGATGCCCACCCTGCGCCACTACCCCATCAAGTTCGACCTGCCCAAGGAGGTGCGACCCTACTATGACGAAATTGAAGAGGACTACGTCACCCTCATACAGAAGGACTTGCTCACCACCCCCAACGCGGCCGCAAGCAAGAGCATGCTACGCCAGATGTGCAGCGGCGCCGTATATAAGGCTCAGATGGACGCCATCACTGGGCTCAAAAAGGCCGGGCCACGTGAGTGGGTGCATTTGCACGATGAGAAGCTAGACATGATGGAGGAGCTCATTGACGAACTTCAGGGCGCCCAGCTCATAGTGGCCTATGAGTTCAAACACGACCTAGAGCGCATACTGGCCCGGTGGCCCAAGCTGCCGTATTTTGGCAAGAGCGAGAAGGAGGACGCCCGCATTGAGCGCATGTGGAACAGCGGTGAGCTACCCGTGGTGCTAGCGCAGCCTCAAGGCGTAGGTCATGGGTTGAATTTGCAAGGCAGCAACGCGCACAACGTACTGTGGTTCACGCTCACCTGGGACTACGAACTGTTTGACCAGCTGAACCGGCGGCTGCTGCGTCAGGGTAATGAGGCGCAGTACGTCAACTGCTACTCCTTTGTGGGCCGCAATACCGTTGAGGAGTCGGTGGCGTATATGTTGAAGGGCAAGAAGCGAGGCCAGGATTCGTTGACAGACGCGCTGAAACGCCGTCGCCGTGTTGACGACTAACAAATCCCCTACTAATCGCTACGATATTAAAATAATCGCTTGACTTTTATTTTTAGCCAATTCATAATTCTTTACATCAGCGACCGTAACCGCTAACAAAGGACCATTATGAAGACACTGCCTGCCGTATATCGCGACTCTAGCCACACCGCTATTTTGGTGGAACGTACTGAGTCCGTGACCTACTATATCCCACTGGCTACGCTCAAGGTTGAGAAGCTGGCGAACAAGACTTTTGACTCTATATACACTGTGTACCATGAATACCCGGTACGTCGCGCAGCTGAGGTTTACCTTGGTGCCGGCAAATACCGTACAATTCCCGCTCAGGCTCGCGAACACCTGAGTCGGATTGTGGCAGACCCCGCCACAGCCTATGAAACGTTCGAATCAACCCAAGGAAAATTGAAAATGGCTAAATCCCCCGCTACCTCCACCGCCCGTAACGGTGTGTCCTCTGCTGCTGAAGTCCTGAGCAAGAAGCCTGTCAAGGCCACTGCTGCACCGGCGCCCGTAGCCAGCAAGAAGCCTGTTAAGGCTACCGCTGAAGCCAACACACCTGCCAAGGCCCTGGCCAAAGCCGTGAAAGCTGAGCCCACCAAGGCACCGGCTAAAGCACCCGCACCGGCCAAGGCTGCTGCCCCTGCAGCCAAGACCGCCGCACCAGCCAAGGCTGCTAAGCCAGCCGCAGTGGAAGCGGCCAAGCCAGGCCGCACCCGCCTGCCGGATAACGTCAAGTTCAAAGTCATTGACACGTCGCGTGTGAAGCGCGGATTCCTGCAAGAATTTGTTGAACGTGCACAGGGCCTCAAGGCGTTCACCCGCGAGCAGATTGAAGAAACTTTTGGTGGCCGCGCCAATGACGCCAAGATGGGTACATACTTCCCCTACTGCGTGAGCAAGGGTATCTTCGCTCAGGCGTAAGTACAACCCACAATGTCATCCGTAACTGACTTTGGTAAAGCGTTGCTGCGCACAGGGGACTTAGACCCCGTGTACGTGGCTCTGCAGGGCGCCGCATTAGACGCGCCCACCCTACACCGCTTGACGCTGGCCTACTGGTGCTTCTATCACCTGGGCATGGCGGCTAGCCTGGCTGAAATCAAGAGCCCCAAAAAGTATTGGGAGGCTATGATGACAGCCGCTATCAATGAGACCAGCATTGACGGCACCAAGCCCTATCCCCGTGGCTCTGAGCGACGGCACTACCGGGGCACGCAGGCAGTGAGCAGCATGGCTAGCCTGATCAGCCTCTACCCCAAGGGCGCCAGCGCAGCCATTGACGGGTTCATTCAGCCTGAAATATGGGGTGCGCGCAAGTACACCTACAACTCCGTGGCTGCCAGTGCTATGAAGCACCGTGGCTTTGGCGAGTGGATAGCGTTCAAGGTGGCTGACATGAGCGAGCGAGTGCTGGGCTATGACACCGACTTCAGTGACTGCCACCTAGGTATATACAAAGACCCGCGTCAGGGTGCTGCTGTGGCGTATATGGAGGAGTTCAACGCATCAGAACAGATGAAGTTTGATTGGGGTCGGACTCCATGGTACTATCCAATCACCGACGCAGAGCTCAAAAAGACAGTTGACCACTACGTCAAGGTGTTCAAGAAGTTCACTGCGCCCGGCGGTACTCCACGTCCTGTGAATGTGCAGGAGGTTGAGACTATATTCTGCAAGTACAAGAGCCACCTCAAAGGTCACTACCCACTGGGCAAGGACACCAAGGAAATTTCACACGGGCTGACCGGGTGGGGTGACTTGGCCGCTGAGCTGCAGCTCCACCTACCAAAGCACTGACATGCGCTGGATACAAACTATAGGGGCTGGCGAGGTGCCGGCAGCACAAGCTGTTGTCAAAATCGCCCTGACCCAAGGCGCTGAGCGTCACCCGGTGCTGATTGAGCTGCGCCGTGACGTGTTCAGGGGAGGCACGGTGTGGGTGTTGTGGGAGGACGAAACGTTCCTCAGCCTGAACTGCAGCCGCATTGGCAAGAGGAAGAAGAACATCTGGGAACCCTTCCTCAACTGGTACACCGCATATACCACACCCACGGAGCGACGCAAAGGCTACGCCACGGAGCTGTATACGCACGCCGAGCGTGAGGCCCTGAACGCGGGCTGCCGCCGGGTCAAGAGCCTAGCCGGTAGCAGCGCTGGGCTGGCTCTGCACCTGTCCTTGGGCCACCAATGCTGGGGTCTCACTGAAGGTAATGAGGTGTGGGTGGACTCACCGCTACCGGGTCATGAGGACTTGTACAAGGGCTTGGTACCGCCGCAAGCGCCGGAGCAGCGCCCTATGCTGAGACCGTTCGTCAAACATTTTATCAAAGAAGGACTGAGGTACGATCATGGCACGTAAACATAACATCATCGTGGTAGGCAACGGGCTGTTCGGCTCCATTGCTGCCACCTACGCACGCGCTGAGGGCCACACTGTGACAGTGGTCAGTGAAAAGCGCCCATATGCGGCCTCTGCGGCCTCGGGCTGCGTGTTGGCGCCCAGTTGGCTCAGTAGCCTCAGCAAGCCTGAAATTGCGGACTCCATGGCCGTGCTGGAGCACCTATACACGGTACACCCCATTGAGTTCAGCACCAACATACTCAAGAAGTTTAAAGCTCACCGCGTGGACCCTGCCGACGTACTGGTGCAGCCTGACATTGATGCCAAGGTGATCAGCGTAGCGGACGGTGTGGTCAAGTACGCTGAGCCGCATAGCGCCGGAACTCAGCGCGTAGGGACGTTGCGCGGGGACGTCCTGGTCGCTGCTGGTATTTGGTCGCAGGAGCTGATTACGGGCATGCCCCCAATCAAGGGCCTGTACGGAGCCTCCTTGCGCGTTCCCGGTGCGTTAAACGAGCCTAAGATTAACGTGTACGCTCCGTACCGTCAAGCAGTGGGCTTCAACATTGGGCGTAAGGAAATCTGGTTTGGCGACGGCACAGCGCTCATTCAGAACACTTGGATGAAGGAGGAAGCCGAGCGCATCAAGACCACTCAGGAGCGTGCAGCCAAGATGATGGGTATCAGCCCACCGCTAGTCAAGCCCAAGGTTCACATGGGCGCACGCCCGGTAGTGGAGGGACGCAAAGGCGGCTACCTGGAGCAAGTCAGCCCCAAGTTGTGGGTGAGCACCGGAGGCGCCAAGAATGGCACCGTACTGGCCGCCCTGCAAGCCATGATGTTTGTGGAGGCGCTCAAGTGACGGATACCACCCAAAAGTCCCTGGAGGACGCGCTGGCGGGATTAGCAGACGCTATGAAGACGCCTGAATTCTGGGCCCAGTCCGTGGGTGAGCTGATGACGCAGGCTATGAAGGCCGGATTCATCATCAAGACCGACTATTGCCTGGCCTGCCAGTGCCACCACATCGCCATTGGCCTCATTGCCGATAACCCTGAAGTACAACCTGGAGCCAAACATGACCATAGTATCCATTAGAGGCACCCACGGTAGCGGCAAGTCTACCATAGTGCGCAAAATATTGGACAAGTACCCGCACATACCGCACCAAAAAGTAGGCGCCAAGCGACCTGAAGGTTACTTGGTCAATCTGCCCAATGGGCGCAACCTAGCAGTGTTGGGTCCGTACCACACAGCCTGTGGAGGTTGCGACGCTGTGCAGCCCTACGTCACCATCCTTGATTTACTAGCAGAAGCCGCAGGGCATGGCTACGATGTGCTATTGGAAGGCGCCCTGGTCAGCTCCAGCTACGGTAGCGTTGGTCACGCCATGAATGAGCACGCACCAGACTCTGTATTCGCATTCCTGGACACCCCGCTGCAAACCTGCCTGGACCGTATTAAGGCCCGCCGGGCAGCCAAAGGCAATCACGAACCGCTTGACCCCAAGAACACCACTGTCAAGTTTGACAACGTAGCGCGCACCAAAACGCAGATGGCCAAGCTGGGCTCCTCAGTGCGCATTGTTGATATTGATCACACCAAGCCCACCCAGCAAATACTGAAGCTGTTCGGGGTGACTATACGCAAGGAGCTGTGATGGCTACGGACCTATATGAAGAGTTGGGCGTAGATAAGGAAGTTACGCCTGAAAGCCTGAAGGACGCCTTCCGCCGCCGGGCGCAAGCTACGCACCCTGACAAGGGTGGGGCGCCGGGTGAGTTTGAGGCGGTGAAGGCAGCCTATGAGGTGCTGTGTGACCCGGAGCGCCGCCGTACCTACGATGAAACTGGGCAGACAGTAGCGCAGCCTAGCGTGGAGCAGGAAGCGGAAAAGGTACTGGCTCACATATTCCAACAGTACCTGGACGCGGAGGAGGTGGAGGAGCCGGTCAATAGCATGCGCGAAGTCATCATTGACAACCGCAAACGCCAACGCAAACAGCTGGACTCCGCTACTCAGACCGCCAAGCGCCTACGCACTACGCTGCTGGGCAAGCTCAAGCGCAAAAAGCCTGGCAGTCTGCTACTGATCACCGTGTTGGAGGCCAAACTCCGCACCCTGGACTCCTCAGTGGCTATGGGTGAGCGCGGTATGCTGGTCATTGACAAGATGCTTGACATACTCAACGACTGGGAGTGCGTCGGTTACGTGGAGCCAGCGCCTGACACGTCCAGCCAGGAAGCGATGATGGAGTCCATCATGAACCAGTTCTTTACACAAGGGGATCCACGTGGCAAACGTCGCTAAGCTGATGAAGTTCATCAAGGCCCGCCATAGCATCTATGAAATGCGCGCCGCCGGTAAGCCTTGGCCCTGGACGGTGGACCCTATACTGCAGCAATATCGGTTTTGCAACGTGTACCGCAACCTGGACAAGGAGACCCAGCTGATTCACAACAACTGGTTGCACCCGTACGGCGCCAACAAGGACTTGTGGTTTGCCATGGTAGCGGCCCGGTTGGTTAACTGGTGGCCTAGTCTGAATGAAGTTGGATTCCCTCTGCCGTGGAACCCAAAGCGCTTCATTGCTAAGATGGACGCCCGTAAAAAGCGTGGCGAGAAGCAATTTACAGGATCATATATGGTGAGAGCAGACGCGGTGGTGGAAGGCTCTAAGGCTGCGTACTTGGCCCACTACGTGTTGCAACCCATGTGGGATGACCGTGTCAAGCTGCGCCCTAAGCCACTGGACACGTTGGACTCCTTTCACAAGCGCCTCATGGGCTGCCGTGACATGGGCTCCTTCATGGCCGCACAGGTAGTGGCTGATATCAAGTACAGCGAATACTCCCAGCTGGTGCTGGCTTCCGACTGGGGTACTTGGGCCGCCAGCGGACCCGGTTCACGCCGTGGGTTGGCCCGGCTCACAGACCGCAAGCTGAGCTACAACTGGAAGGAGTCCGAGTGGCGCGCAGTGTTCGCTGACCTGCATAAGGAAGTTGAGCCACTTGCCGCCGCAGCCGGATTGCCGTATATTACGGGCCAGGACCTTCAAAATTGTTTGTGCGAATACGACAAGTATCAACGTGTGCTCAATGGAGAAGGATTCCCCCGTAGCAAGTATCACCGTAACGATAACAACCTGGAGTAATCATGAGTCTGAAAGATGGGCCTATCCATAACATGCCCCGCATTATCACTGCCCGCAATGCGAATGACGCGCTACGCGAGGGCCTCTACTGGCTGGCCACGGCGGGCCTAGTAAACGACAGCCGCAATGGCCCCGTGCTGGTAGCGCCCGGCCCAGTGCTCACGCACTACACCCGACCCACGGAGCGCGTACTGTTCAGCGCGTTGCGTGACGCCAACCCGTTCTTCCATCTGTACGAATGCATTTGGATGATGGCGGGCCGTAAGGACGCTGCCAGCGTGGCGCAGTATGCCCGCACCATGGATATGTTCGCCAACGATGACGGTGACTTAGCTGGGGCCTACGGCGCCCGGTGGCGTCGTCACTTTGGCTTTGATCAGCTGACCAGTATCATTGACCTGCTACGCGGCGATGTTAAGAGTCGTCGGGGTGTGCTTCAGATGTGGGACGCCGTATTTGACCTGGCCACAGTGGGCAACAGCAAGGACGTGCCCTGCAACACCGCAGTGTACTTTGACGCCACTGACGGATTCCTCAACATGACGGTGACCAACCGCAGTAACGACATTGTGTGGGGTGCCTACGGCGCCAACTCGGTGCATATGAGCTTCCTGCAAGAGTTCATAGCCGCTGCTATCGGCGCGCCTGTGGGTAGCTATTACCAGTTCAGCAACAACTACCACACATATGTAGACCGTCCAGATGTGGCGCGGTTGATCAGCCCACGGGGGGCAGGTTACAACGTCAACTACCACAGTGACGACCGTTATGCTGCAGGTGTGAAGACCTACGCCATGAACCACGGCACGTTCGATTACCGCAAGTTTATACACGAGTGCGAACACTTGGCTGAGCACCCTTGCGACTCCAACGTGGGGTTCACACCCTTCCTCCACCACGTGGTGGTGCCGCTTATGCGGGCACACCGTGAGTACAAGTATGGGGATTACAAAGGTGCCCTGTACGCGGCCCAGGGTTGTCAAGCCAAGGACTGGCGTAGCGCGGCCACTGAGTGGCTGGAGCGTCGCGAATCTGCCCGTAACGCCAAGGTGGTAGCATGACTCACAACCCTAACCCGTTCAAGCAGTTGAACCTCATTCTGAAGGGTGGGCACGTGGTGCGCTTTCATACCAAACCAACCCTCAAGGAGGAAACCGTAGCCGAGCACAGCTACTTGGTGGCCTGGCTCACTACTATGGTGTTGCCCACCCTACCGCGTGCGGAGCTGCTATTGGCCGCACTGGCGCATGATCTGCCTGAGTACGTGCTGGGTGACTTACCCTCACCGGCCAAAAAGTCTATGGGGTTGGGTGACCTATACCGGCGGGAGGAGGACAACCTATTCCGCGCTGCGGGTATGCCCAACTACGAGGCCATACTCAGCGCCGAGGAGGCCGAGGTACTCAAGTTCTGTGACAACCTGGCAGGCTACCTCAAGTGCCGCTATGAGGCCCAGATGGGCAACCGCACCCTCAACCGGGTGATTGACAACTACCGCGATTACATCAACGCTCAAATTGAGAACAGCGTTACCCTGCCCAAACAGCGGTGCGAGCTGCTCATGGCCTACGCCAATTCCGAACACCTGCTCACTGAGGACGAATAATCATGAACGCTAAGAATTCTGAAGCCAACACTACGCAAGTGGGAGGAGCCCACTATAGGACCGAGTACCAGCACTGGGACCTGGTGTGGGATACTGGCATGGGCTACTTCCCTGGCCAGATCACCAAGTACGTCAGCCGCCACTCTAAGAAGAATGGCCTACAGGACGTGCGCAAGGCAGCCCACTTTGCCGCCAAGTACGCTGAGCTGCTGGGGGCTGATATCACTGATATGGCTATGCCCAAGACCGGCTTCAGCCGCACTGAGATTCTAATCAACCGCTACCGCTTAGCCAACCCGCACCTGGACTCCACTGAGCTATCTATTATCGCTATGATGGCGCACGCACACGACCACAACACCCTTGTACACGTGGTAAAGTTGATTGCGGATATGACAGGCGCGTATCCCACGGCAGGCTACGTCAACCAAGGAGACTAACATGCACATCACCCCCGCACCTATACCGCTGCCTGATATGCCCCACAATATGACCAAGCAGCAGCAAGTATTTGGGCTGTGCTACAACGCTGCTGAGGACACCTTAGTGCCCGCCCGGCACCTGTTGAACAACCAGATGATTGACTGCGCGCACGACGTAGAGCATGTGACAGCGGTACTGAACGGTGGCAAGCCCAACGGGTTTAGCAACAAGGAGCTACCGTACACGGCCCACGCCGTACAAAGCTGCGCCAGCATGGTCGCTGCTGTTCAGGCCGCCATGACGCTGGCCCCCATAGTATTCAGCCCCACCAGCGGATTTCACCACGCCGGGTTTGACTTCTGCGGTGGATACTGCACGTTCAATGGGCTGATTATGGCCATACTGCACAACGGGCTTCAACGGCACAAGGTAGCCATCATTGACGGTGACGGTCACTGGGGCGACGGCACTCAGGACCTGATTGACTTCCATAAGCTGAGCAATGTCAACCACGTGAGCCTGAGCCACAGCTCGGTGATGGGTAACCCGGACTTTGCCCTTGACGCCATCAAGGAGGCCCTGGAGTTGCGGCCTGACTTGGTCATCTACCAAGCTGGGGCTGACGCTCACGCGCTGGACCCGTATGGGGCAGGCTACCTGTCTGATATTGACTGGGACGCACGGGATGCGTTAATCTTTAGCACCTGTAAGGCGTATGGCATCCCAGTGGTGTTCAACTTGGCCGGTGGCTACAACGGTAACAAGACGCTTAACCTACACAACCGCACGTTCCTGACAGCGCTCCGCGTGTATGAGCCGGGATCGAGCCGCCTTTTGCACGTGCAAGACCGTCAGTTAGGAAGTTCTGGCCTATAAGGTCACCAGCCTGTACTCCTTGCGTCAGAGCATCGTTAGTGATAGCTGCCCGGCGCAGGGAGTCCAGGCCCACGGTCTGAGGTTGGCCAGTGGTGTCAGCTATGCCGTGAAGTAGACCAGTCATACGCTTGAAGTGGCCTGCGTCTACATCAGTGGAGGGCTGCCAACCACGGTCAAGCCCCAGCGAGTTCAACTCCGTCATCAATGCATCCGTATCGCCTCGGCCCATGTTATGGTAGTCCTTCAGGCCCTGAAGGGCTGTGTTGACCCGGTTGATAGTGGCTGGCACGGGTATAGCGTTGAGCAGACCAGTCTTGCCCTCCAAACCTAGGTCGCTGTACTGGTTGAACTGCTTCACAGTGGACTCAGGCCCTAGCTGCCAACCGTCCATCAGGATGCGCTTGCCGGCTTTGTCTCCATACTTTTCTAAGGCACCCGCCATCTGCATATTGCGCCTGTACATATTGTTGCCGCTTAGTCCTGTGGCGGTGTAGTTGGCTGCATCTGGTTGCGCCATGAGCCACTCATAGAAGGCTGGGTAGGCGTTCTTGGCTACGCCAGACCCCACCTCAGCGCCCATAGTATCAATGCCGTACATCTGTGTATGAGGTGTGAGCTGACCGCGCTTGATCATCCTGTTGATGATGCTGGTAACGTCAGGGTCGGCAGTCTGCGTACTATTAGCCAAGGAGCTAGCCGTATGCTGGGAGTCCATATACAGACCGTTGCCGTTGCCGGCGTAGTCTGGCACCGTCAGCCCAGGGCCTCCGGTGGTTGTCTGGTTGGTGTACTCCAACGGTATGCCATGCTTGGAGCTCAAAGCGGTTATGTCTGATGTGGGTATGACTTTACCAGTGGCAAAGTACCCTTTGGAGCCTGCTAGGGTTTGGTACAGATCACCCAGCGCACCACGGGCCTTAGCGCCCACCTCATTCATACCGGAGGTGTCTTTGATCAGCTCTACCAGCTTCAACAGTTTGGCGTAATCCATTGCGTCACTCCGTGTTGCGTTCAGCGTTGATAACCCCGGCAGCGGCTGGCGCTAGGTTCATACGGCGTACCAGCTCTGCCAATGCTCCACGTGGTTGGTTGAGGTAGTTCAGATCAATGCGTGGGTTGAGCGCCCGGCTTGTAGCGCTCAAGGCTCCATGCGTCAGAGCCGCAGCCGCCGCACCCCTCAGCACTTTACCGGCTAGGCTGGGGTGGTCAGATCCATCGTTGGAGCTCATAGCGTCACCGGCCAACAACGCACCCGCTGCGTCACCGGCCAGTATGGGGGCAGAATTCATCACGCTCTGCTTGAAACGCTGACCCAGTGAGGTAGGCGCGTTGGCCTCCATGCCCATGAACTGAGTGCCGAACTTGCTCAGGTCACTGAGTGTGGGGTCACCGCTGTTGAAAAAGTAGCTGTTAGGGTCCGTCACCTTGAGCTTGCGGGCCAATGTGGTGGGTGAGTAGTCTGACACTCCGTTGGACACCGGGGCAATTTGCTGCAGAGTCTTCATATTGCGCCACTGACGGTTGGCTTGTGCAAACGCCTCTGCGTCGCCGGGTCGCAGGTACTGGGACGCGTGATTCTGCACTGCGTCTGCCAAGTCACGGTATGCCTGCGCCGCGTTGTAGTCTGGTGTGTTAGTGACTTGGCCCTTATTCAGGGAAGTCAAGCTGGCACGGTTAGCCCCAGCGCTGTAGTCGCGTAGCATGTCCTGGTACTGGCGCCCAGTGAGTGTGCGGCCTTGCTGGGTGAGGCTGATCAGGCGGTTGACGGCGTCCTCCAGACCGCTGTCCGGTGCACCCGTAACGTTGTCATGCAGGTACTGACCGTGAATCTGCGCAGCGTCCTGGCCCAAGTTAGGTGTCAAAGGTATCCGCGCTGGGTTCAGGATGTTGTTGTACACCGTGCTCAAGTCGTTATGTGCGCCCGCAATGGCGCCGGGAATATCATCAGTGGTCTGCCCCATAGTGGAGTTAACAGCCCGTGTGAAAGCACTATTTTGATCTGCCACTTGACCCCGGCTCAGACCCGCAGTGCCCGCAGAGTCTAACTGCTGAGGGTAGACAGGTATATCATTCATCACCGCACGGGCCACTGACTGGCGCTCACCCGGTGTGGCCGTCTTATTGAAGCTGCCGCGCAGCAATGGGCCTAGGCTGGTGAGCGCGTTGCCCACCGTGTCACTGACTGCCTGCGCGCCGGGTATGTTACGCTCTGCCCAGCTCAACCCACCCTTGATGCCGTCAGTACCAGCGCCCACAGCCTTTTGTAGCAATGGGCCCAGTACGGCGCCAGTGGCTACGTTCTCACCGCGTTCGCCTTCGCGCGTTGTGGGGCTAAGCGCACTCAGGGCGCCGCTACTCACCGCCGTGGGGCCATAGGTGGCTACCGCTTGAGCCGCACTGGGCGCCATCAAGGCGGCGCGGCTGCCCACGGCCAGGGGCACTGCCTTGGTAGCTAGATTGGCTACGGCGTCGCCAGGCAGGGCTAGGCTCACCGCATTAGCGAACATATTGCCCGCTATACCAGCGCCAGTCTTCATGAGTGGAGCGTCCAACTTGGCACGTGCCTTCTCACCCTCATAGTCCGGGTTGATTAGGTCCACTCCGTCCGGGTTGGCGGCGCTATGCGTCAGGCCACGGGCCAGCGGGTTGACTGCTGCGGCTGCCAGCTGGCGTACACCACTGCCTGTGTCACTGAAGAACTTACCGGCACCAGCGAGGAAGCGCTCCGTACCCTGGCCAGTCTTAATGCCTGTGTCAAATGGGCCCAATTGCAGCGTACTGCCGCCCTCGCTAGGGTCTACACCTTTAGCGCCGGGTGCCGCCGGTGTGCCGCCGGGTATATCAGCGGGGTCAACACCACCCGGTAAGGTATCAGCCACTGCGGAGCCCGCAGGCATGGCTGCGGTTACGGCATCAGTGTACTTCTTAGTAATTGGGGAGCCGTTAAAATCACCGCGAGCAGCTTTAGAGTTCGGGCCTGCATGGTAGGCTGCAGCAAGTATAGACGGATTGGTAGAGCCAAGTTTCGCTGCATTCTGCGCGTTGTATTGAGCTGAGGCTGTGATACTTTGAAGAGGGTCCGTGGGGTCCGTAACGCCGAGTAATTTTTGCGTGCTCGGCATGAGCTGCATAACGCCTTGTGCACCTTTGGGGCTGACCTGGTTGGAGTCGCTACGCTCGCCCACGTTCTTCAACGCTAGCATGTACCCGGCGGGCAGACCGTACTTGGCGCCTTGGCGCTCAGCGTAGTCATCCAGTATGGGGTGGTCATACGGCAACGCGGCGCGGGCCTCCGGCGGCAAGTCTTCAAGTTGAACCATATCAGTCATGCTGCACCTTATTGAATGGGGCCAGACACTTCACGTGGACCCATGCGGCGTGCACCGGGTAACGGGCTAGCGTAACGCCAACCGCCGGGAGCAGAGGAGTCCCGCACCACAGGCTTAGCCCCAGGCCGGGCTTGCATAGCGCCGCGCTCCCACATTTGGGCGTCAAAGGCTGGGGCAGCTACTGGGGCAGGCGGTGCCGGTGCGTCTGGCGTAGGGGCTGGCGTAGGCGTGCCCACGGGCTTCACTACTGGCGCCGGGTTGGGTCCGCCGTTAGGGTTGCCCCCAGGGGTCAGGTCCCCATACTGGCCCGCTGTGAGGCCCTTGGCTTGCTGAACTTCCCATGGTACGTCAAAGGCGTGCACCGAGTATTTACCAGGATCCGTGTTCTGAAGGTATTTGCCCCAACCCTCATACTTGGCCAGAGCATTTTTGTAATTGCCGGTGGTGAACTCCTGGAACTTACGGAAAGCCTCGGGGTCTTTCACCGCACCCAGCGCTAGCCCATTGATCACTTTGAACTCGGCTTGGTTCACGCGTCCGTTGCTGGTACCATCCGGATTAGTCAGCATGGACTTGACCTGAGACAGCGACTCCTGACCTTGTAGGGACTCAGCAAATTGTTGAGCGCTGACACCGTCCGCTTTGCCGTCAGGGGAGCTGAGGGCTTGGGCAAACTTGTTGATAGTGTCGGAGGAGGCGTTAGGGAAGCGGGCCGCCACATCCTTCAACGCTGCGGCAAACCCACCTGTTATACCAGCGTATTTGCCCGGTGTGAAGTCTTTCATCTGGTTAGACACAGCGTTGACCCGTTGCAGCATCTGGTTATAGGTGCCCACTGTATCACCCAGCGCGGCGCCGTAGCCCTTGATGTCGCCCTGGCCCGCCTTAGCAGCCTCCATAGCGTTGGCGGTGGGGTTAGCGCCAGTGCCCACACCTCCATTGCTATCGCCCAACGTACCCACGGTGCCGAGGGCCGGGTTTTCCGCAGTGGACTGGCCTGCTGCGTTCTTGCCCGCCTTGGGCAACCCAGCTTCAGCTGGTGCGCCGCGCAAGCGCAACTGAGCCAGGAAGTCCGGGTTGAGCGCACCCGTGGCCGGGTCTGCAGCCCCATCAATTTCAGAGTGGTGGCCGCCAAATATAGAACCGGGCAACCCATACATACGCGCCACATTGTTCACCGTAGAGTGAGCCTGAGCCGCTGTGACGGGGTTCTGGCCCGCGCCTACCTGCAATGCCGACAAAGCAGAGTCCACCTTGGGGTTGACTTGGTTGAGGGTTTCCTGCATCATCTTGGCATAGCCCAAATCATTAGACCGCTGCTGGGTCATAGCTTGCATGATCATAGGGATGTAGGCCGCTTTGAGCTTGTCTTGGTTCTCACGCGCAGATACTTGCGCAGCCATGGCATTACTCATGCTCTGGCCGGGTGCGCTGTAGGGCGCCGTGGCTCCGGCCCAAAAGGCTTTGTCCTCAGTGAGATTGCTACGCGCCGGGTCAATCAGGGCGCCCAAAGCACCACCGAAGTCACTACCGTCCCCACCGCCATACGCCAGCCCACGGGCTACGTCACGTCCACCGGCAGACGGTGCCGTGTCATCTACATTGTCAGCTAGAGCGCCCATGAGGTGCCTCCCTTATTTGATTGCAGTACCCAACGCACCCACTTGAGTCAGAGGGCTGGCGCCGTACTGACCGCTGGCAGCCGTACTAGGTGAGTTGGTCGTCTGCGCGGCGGTTTGGGGCAGTTGCAGGCCACGCACCACGGAGTTGAGGTTGTTGAGGTTGTTCCAGTCGAACTGGTTGGTGTTGACGTCGTTGGTGTAGCCCGTATTGAGCTGCTGTTGAGTGAGGGCTTGCTGTTGAGAGCCCACGGCACCCAGCTGCTGAGCATCCTGCAGGTTGAGGTTAGCCGTAGACTGACCCAACGCCCCCAGGGTGGAGGCGGCTGATTGGTCGGCTGCGGTTTGTAACCCGGCCCCTTGCAGATCAGCGCTGCCTTGCATTTGCTGTTGCTGCTGGGCACGGTTAGCGTCAGCACTAAGGGCGCCTTGGGCTAAGCTGCCCGCATTCAACGCAGTCTGTGCCTGCAAGGATTGCTGCTGTTGTTGCCGTGTAGCGTCTGCGCTAAGTGCACCTTGAGTTAGGCTGCCGGCATTCAACGCGGTCTGGGCCTGCAGGGACTGTTGCTGTTGTTGCCGCGTAGCGTCTGCGCTAAGTGCGCCTTGAGCTAAGTTGCCCGCGTTCAGCGTAGTTTGCGTTTGGAACTGTTGCTGAGCTTGTTGCCGGGCTGCGTCCGCGCTGAGGGCACTTTGGTCTAGAGTACCTGCATTCAGTGCCGTCTGCGCTTGCAAGGACTGCTGAGCTTGTTGTCGGGCTGCGTCGCTACTTAAGGTGCTAGAGACCATATTCCCCGCACCCAACGCTGTATTGGCCTGCAGTTGCTGCTGCTGCTGAGCGCGGGCTTGGTCGCTAGTGAACATACTCTGGGCGTTGGTGTATCCGCTATTCAGAGCGGAGGCCACTTGACCGTTGATATCCGTGGAGGCGTCCCGTACTGTGCGCCCCAAAATATCCGCATTGCGGGTAGAGCCAAACTGGCCTGAGCCTAGAAACTGGTCCTGTACGCCGGGTATTAGGTTTTCATTCAGGTTACGCAACCCCAGGCGCTGGATGTTGTTGACCACGTCGTTAGTGTATGGGCTCATATATTGGTTGGCCGCATTGGCGTCCCAAGTGCCCGTACCGCCTGCCGCAGCCCCCACCGCCATGCCCCCGTAGCCCATTGCGGCGCCGCCAGCATTCTGAGAAGATCCAGCTACGTCCCCTATGGCAGAGTTACCGTAACCCGCTACTTGGCCCGCTGTAGTCTGCGCAGGACCGTTAGACTGGGCCATAGCTGCGTTACCATAGCCTGCTACCTGACCAGCAGTGTTCTGCGCGTCGCCAGCTACACTACCCATAGCCGTGTTACCGTAGCCTGCTGCCTGACCGGAGGTGTTCTGCGCGTCGCCAGCTACACTACCCATAGCCGTGTTACCGTAACCTGCTACCTGACCGGAGGTGCTTTGGGACGGACCACCTACAGCGTTGATACCCTGCTGAACTAAGCCTGACGCGTCGCCTTGAATAGAGCCTGCTGCCGCAGTGGCTGAATTCATGTCTGGCGCCCAGGAGTTCTGGTTGTTGCGCACATCCTGAAACGCCTGAGTCTGGTCCCCGTTGAAGCCAGCTACGCTCTGAGTGGGTACGGGGTTAGCAGACTGATCACCCGCAATTTGTGTCGCCTTGCCTGCAATGCCGCTTAGGTACTGTTGGTACCATGTGGGCAACCCGTTGGATGCCGCTGAGGACGTGTCAACCGAATTGGGTTGTGTACCCTGAAACAGGTAGCTCAAGTCTTGTGCCATGATTACTTGGCTCCTTTAACGGCAGCCAGGTAGTGCGCGGGTGCCTTGGCCTTAGGGGGAATTTGATCAGCTGGTGCAGAGCGTTTTTGACGGCGCAGTTCCTCCCGCCACTTGTCAAGTATGGCAGCTCCGGCCTCATTGTTACCGTCGCCCAGGGAGCTCACGGAGTCGGCATCGAATATGTACTCCCCAGGGCTGACGTGGGCTTTGACTAGGTCATCCTGGCCGCCTGTATCGCCGCGCACATAGTGTCCCAACGCACCGGGGCTAGCATGCACAGCGTCATTATCCGCAACGGCCCCACCCACAGCGTATCGGGGTGAAGCCACTAATGTGGCCGCCGCGCTGGGCGCCTGCGTGTGGCGCTTGTATGGGCTATTGAAAAACGCGTCCGCAGCTGTTTGGCTGGCGGGAGTAAACGTGTCATACGGCCCCTTCAGCGAGGCCTGTAGCTGAGCGGCAGACTTTTGATTCTGTGGGCCCATAAGCGTATTCAGTACGTTGCCCACACCGTACACAGACTTGAGGATTTTATTGAACGTGTCTGGGTTGCTGTAATCAATGGAGCCGTCTTTAGAGGCTATGCCCATACCTTGAAGCACCTTGCTCAGTACGCTTGACTCTGCAGGCTGCTGCTGATTGGTGGAGCGCACACCCTCTTGGCCTGCGCCATAGGCTTTATACTGGTCAGCCACAGACATATCACTATTGGGCGCAGGTACGTCGGCCGGCATTGAACCGTTACCGCTCATTGAACGGTACTGCGCCAACTGCTGGGCCAAGGCCCCCAAATCCTGCCCACCCTGAGTGGTTGCAGATTGAATCTGAGATGGGTCCGCCACCCCGCCTGTGGGTGACCCAGCAGACGAAGAATACGTGGGGGCCGAGCCGCCTGCAGCAGGGTCGCCGCCTGTGTACGTGGGCGCCTGCGTATTGTCAGTTGTAGGTGCGGTGGGTGTAGCGCCCGCATTGGCATTGCTGCCCGTAGTGTATCCATTGTAGGATCCGCCGCCACCAGAACCGGAACCGTCGTCCATCCAGTACCCGCTGCCGTCTCCACCGTCTACCCATATCATTGCCATAATCTGTACCTCATGCTAATGTGCCTATCAAGGCGTGTGCCCAGTCCGCCCAGCTGCTAAACCCCTGCGGGTCTGGGGCCTGGGTGCCCGGCATACTTCCGTTACAAAAATTCGTGGCCCACGTTTGCCACATAGCGTCGTCATTAGGAGGTTGGGGTAGACCGTAGTCTGACAGCTGCTCTACAGCTACTGAGGCCCACTGGGTGAATTGTAACTGATCCGGCTGTGGGAGGAAACCGTAGTTGGGCACCACAGCCATAGCTAGGTGCTCCCGCGCTCATCACCCGGCTCAATTTTAACCAGGGTTTGACCCAGCTGGAAGAACCCACCCAGCGTATCGCTAGTGACTTTGATTTGCAGAATACGCTCCTGTACCCGTGGGCTGATAAACGGGGTGCCGTTGGTTACGTTGTCTGAGCTGAGCGTATTGTAGGGCTGCTCTGCGTAGCTCTTACCCAACACAGCTATATTGAGGTCACCCACCTGGCCAAAGTCTGGCTCAATGCGCGTGACGCGTGTCATGGTGTCAAAGGTCTGAGGCGCATCATCAAACGGTCCCCCCACGGCCAGCCCAAAGTTACACGTGGTGAAGCTGGCCTGAATAGCGTTGACGGTCTGGCCAGTTACTTTGTCCGTGCCGCTTTCATGCCGGTACACGCTGGTGAGCGTTTGCGCATAGGTGGCGCCAATAGTCTTGGCTGTAGCGCCACTGGTACCTGTGACAGTCTCAGCTGCGTTGAAGGTGCCGCTCACGTTGACCAGGTTCAGTAGCAGCTCCGTGGACCGCGCTACCGTACCGCTGGCGCCGCTGGTACCGCCGGTGGCTAGTTGGCCGGGTACAAAGCCTATGGTCATGCTAGTGAACGTTATAGCAGTGCCTGCACCAATGCTGATAGTGGCCGTGCCGCTCATGACCACCGTAGTGCCCGTGAAGGAGCTGACCGTGGCGTTGGCGGGTAGGCCGGGTATACCGCTGATCTTCTGCCCATTGGCTACCCCTGTGGTACTGGTAAAGTTGAGCGTGTTGTTACCAATGGCGGTAGAGCCGCTAGTGGCCAACATCAGCCCGATGGGCAGGGCCGTGGTGGCCTGGTAGTCCTCATCCCCCGCCCACACCGGGCGCTGAAACATCTGTACAGAGCTACCTGCAGAGCGTGTGGCGCGTGCATCATACCACGTGTTCTCATTGTAGTTGAATATGATAGCATCGTTGCACTCGGTGTCCGTACCGCGTGGGTAGAACCACCACACCTCACCAAACCGGGTGATGCGTGTGCCCCACACCTTGTTGCGGTAGGCGTAGTTCAAGTTTTCAAAGAAGTAGTTGCAGTTCATCTGGTTTGGCAACTCTTGCACAATACCATTATAGAACAGGAAGCGGTCCGTACCTACCCAGTAGAACTTACCGTCGGCCTCAACAATAGTCTTTTTACCCAGCACGCTTACCGGGTCAGCTAGGGTGTCATAGCTGAATAGCTGGGTGCCGCCCACAAAGCTCATACGGATTACTGAGTCCAGCGACCAAAACAAACCTGCGGGTGCCTGAGACCCGCCACGTATTGGCGCACCATGGATAATCTTGGTCCCTGCGGGGTTTGCGCTGTTTGCATAGCCAGTGCCAGTAGTCCAGCCGCTAGCGGCGCTGAAGTCGTTGGCGTTACTATTGCGGATGAGTCCATTGCTGCCATAAACCACGAGGAACGGTTGAAGTACACAAACACCTCCGCTAGTGAGTATGGGGCCGCTACCGTCCGCCACAGTGATCAACGGTACATTATCGGCTATCCCCCCGCTATAAACTGGGCCTACAGCGTCGCTAGTGACGTCTAGCAAGTCCGGTGTGGCCGCTGCAACCAGCGCGGCGTAGGCCCCCCCGGTGGAGCTGTACATGACGTCGTGGCTCCATGTGTAGGCGTCACTGGCGCTGAAGCCCACGGGGGTGCGGTCTATCAGGCCTGTACCGCTAAGGTTACTGAGCAGCTGGCGTTGTATGCCCCACTTGCCAAAGTAGTGTGCCGTAGTGAGGCCGTTACGGGAGTCCACAAACACTGACCTGATGGGCGCATTTAGCTGACCGCTGAGCTGGGCGTAGCCGCCAATTTTGCGCGGCCTACCACGTTGAAACCGGGTCCACACTACATCAGAGTAGAAGGGGGAGTCCAAGTCCGTGCCGTCGCGGCGCACGCCAGACTGGCTTTTGAGGGTGAATAGTGAGTCAGGCATCAGTTAACCCCGGCTCACAACTTCATTGCGGTCACCCAAGCGCTCGGCGGTCTCAGTCAGCATGCCACCCTTGGCCTCATTGTAGTGGCCGGTCCACTCCTGTACCTTAGCTGCGTTCTTAAGCCAGATTTGCGCCTCCAACACTGTGGCGTAGAGCAACACCTGCGGCGCGTTGATAGTGAGCCAGTTGACCTGGTTGTTGGAGTCCAACGGCTGCAGCCGGGCGTAGTAGTTCAACTCAAACTCATAGGAGGCGTCCGGTGTGGCAGCCAGTAGGAAGTTGGTGAAGTTGTAATCCGCATAGAACCGTGGTGGGTTAGTAGCGCTGGCCAGGGGCCAAAAGTTCTTGAGGTACTCCAGCGAGCGCAACCGCAGCGGCAGCCAACCTTTTACGGGGTCTTTGTAGTTGAAGCTAATGGTCTCACGCCAGAAAGCGGGCTTGGCCATAGTGGGTGTACCGGCTACCATGCTGCCCTTCACCACGGACTGAAACCCTTGCTGCTTCATATCAGTGGCTATGCGGTTTTCTGCTAGCATGATGAACCAAGGAATTTGTGACGCTGTGGCTGCGTCGTTGCGCTCCAGGTAGCTGGGCAGCTGAGCTATCAGCGTGTCAAAGGTCAGTACGGCGGCATTGGTCATTTGGGCCACGCATTCATTAGGGTTTGGGCGTCGTCAGCGTGGCCTTGAGCTGCGCGTCCCAACGCTCGATATTGATCCTTACAGTCTCCGAATACTTCTGCAAGGGTTGCGGTGTAGCGACGGTTGGCGTCGACGTTACCGTTGGCGCTGGCGGTGAGGACGGCTTTAAGGGTGCCGTCCAGCACCCGGCTAGAGTTAGCAGCGGCAGCAGCAGCCACGTTGGCCGCTTGAATACTCTTGGCAGCTTGAAGTTCAGCATCGTCCTTCTCCTTTTGGTATTGCGCCTTGAGAGCAGCGGCAGCGCGTTCATCCGTTAACTTCTGCTCCGTCCACTGGGCCTGTACGCGGTCTGCGCCTATGGCCTGTTGCATCGTAGTGTCCCAGTGCCGTAGCCAAGCTGCACCCGCTATCAGGGCTGCAACCACAAGGGCGTCCAGGACGTATTTGTACGGGCCTAGCAGGTTCATGACTTGGGCTCCGTGTCCTTTTTGGCCCAAAGTGCCGCACCGTGGGCGCCTACCACACAGGCAATGCTCTGGCCAAACGCTACCAGATCCAATGCGCCTTTGGCCCACACAATATGTACACCGGCTATAATGACGGAGCCCAGGCTGACAAGCCAGGACCACCGGCCAATGTCGTGCGTCTGACCATCGGCCCCCGTGACCAAGTCTTTCAGCCAATTGCTCATACGTCTATACTCCGTATAAATAGGGATTCTTCATTGTCCCGGCGTACTACTAGGCCGTTCATACGTCGTCCTCCGGCCAGGACCCAGTCATCAAAGTGCTTGGAGGCGCCCATGTAGTCGCCCGCGTTGAGTAACCGAAGTAGAGTTGAGGATCCAAAATGGCCCTCACCCACGTTAAATACAAAATCCACCAGGGCATCAAACTCTCCTTGCGTCAGTGCAACTTTCACAAGGCGCTTCACAGCTGCTACTGCGGCGCTCACGTCGTCATGCAGGAGCTGGTAGCCTTGCTCCTCACTGATGACCATTCCTGGGTAGACGTCAGGCCCAGTATGGCCTACCCCAATAGTCCACGGGGAGTCACCAGTGCCGGGGTCAGGGTAGGCGGCTAGCCGCATAGACTCGGAGGCTATGGTCAAGTCCAGCCCGGTACGGTCGTAGTCAAGTTGATCATTCATTTGTCGGCCTTTCCGGCAAGTCCCGTGTGTATAGCAGTAAGCAGCTCCCTGTGTCGGTCCTCACTACGGTGGGAGGCCTCCTCCAGCTTATCAAAAATCTTACCAATGTGGCCGCGCTGTACCGTCAGCTCAGCCATCAGTTTTGCATCCTCCTGGACCACAAAGCTGCGGGTCTCCTTGACCTGATCATCAATGTGGTACATGATACGGTCATTCAGCTTAGAGCCGCTGTCTGACATTTGCTTAGCTAGCTCTTCATGAGCCTTACGCATAGCCTCTTGGGTGGTGCGTATGGCCTCATGCTCCTTATCATTCTTGTTCCACGCCCAGGCCACTAAAGCAAACACTGGCGCTGATAACCATGAGGCTACGTCCTTGAGTATGGTGAACACGTCGGTGTCTGGTAGGGCCATGGGTCGGGTCCAATACTGTAGGTTAGGGCAAAGTAGGCTCAGGCGCTACGGGTGTGGCGGGTGACAGCTGAGGACCTACTTGGCCGCGTATTTTGTTGATCAGGTCACTCACCTGTACAAAGGGCAGCTGGCCCAAAGCGGTGAGTACGCCGTTGACCTCATTGAGGGTGATACTGAGGTTAAGAACTTTGTTTGTGTCGTCCATTGCGGATAACTCCTAAAGGTTGGTTGAGGGAGCTGCTATTGTAGTGAATTCTTACTTGGAGGATTCGCGTATGAGTTTGAAGTTGTTATACACCACGTAGGCGTACCCAACGCACAGGGTATACAGCACAACCTGGATAATGCCTGCTTGTTGCCAGAATAGGAATGCAGCAAATCCAGCTTTTAGCACCAGCATCACGGGTAGTACGCCGAATATTTTGAACAGCGGGTTCATCATGACGTTGGACTCAACCAAGTTCGGGTTACGCAGGGCAATGACGGTACTGATCATGTCAAGGGCTTGCAGGGCGATAAGGATGTAGAGGGGGTAGTTCATTTTGATTCCAGTGCGGTTAGACGTGCGGTGAGGGCTTCGATCAGGGCTTGCTGCTTTTGGATGGTCGCACCCATTCGGCAGATCAATCCGGTGTAGTTGACTTGCTGATAGATCGGGAATATCTGGTCCTCAGTCACCGCTGCAACTGCTGGAGTTACTTCGACGCCTTCGGCATCAAGCACTGCTGCTACTGCGGGCGCGATTTCGATGATTTTGGTCAGTTTCATTTGTTGCTTTCAGAGTTGATTAAATAGTCCAACCGAGTGCGGCCATGTAGCTCGATGCGCCATCGACCTCGGTCGAGAATTCGGTCTTTTGGTCGGCGGTGTAAGCCCTGCGCTCAAAGGTCTCGGAAATAACGACGCCGTCCTTTAGGACTTGGTTTGCCCATTGAACCTGTGCGGCGTTTTGAGCGGGGAGGATTGCAACTTGTTTGAGTACGCGGGTTTCAGTAATAGTGGACATGGTGGTTCCTTAGGAGGTCATATAGGTAAGAGAAAATGACATAGATACTGTTGCCGAAACTGCTATGGAGCAATAGACGGTGGCGGTTGTTGGGTTGCCATTTACACCGGAAATAGCAGTGCCTGAGGCATTAACTAGCGCGCCTACAGGAAGTCGTCCCTGTGCTAAGAATGGCAACCCGTTGCATATAATGGCTGATACGGTAGCGGAAACCGATGTGCTGCCCGTAAGAGTGCCGTGAACAGTAACGAGATTGCCGATCTTGGTATATGACCCGCTTGAAGTGAATGCGCCAACAACCGTTAACCCGCCGCCCTGCGTCGGCGTCCACGTTCCTTCCTCGTAGTCGTCGAGCGTGTTCGGGTCACTGCTTGCAAGCTGCGTTGATGGAAACGCCACCCCTGTACCTGCTGCGCTAGTTGCGCCTTCTAGGGCTAGGGTTGTGCCTTTGCCTACTGCTAGGGATTGCGTGAATGTGATTGGGTTGCCTGCGGTGCCGCTGGGGGCTGTCCAGAATCTATGTTCTCCGTGATATGTCTGATACATATTGGCGTAACCAGTATTCTTATAGTTCTGTACGCCAGTCGAGTCGCGGTATGCGTTATTGCACAATTCCACCGCGTCGTTGGTCGCTGTAGCACTTGAGAGCGATGCGTTTGTGGAGATTTGCAATGCTTTATAGGTCGAGTACCACGCACTCGGCGTAACCCCTACGCCGAGGTTTCCGGAGGTGTCTAGGGTGGCTTGACTTACATTATTAACCGCCCAAGAGTACCCCTTCCCGGTTGGCACATTATTTGTGAAGAAGTCACCCACACCAGTAGCACCGCTATTTACGCCAGCTTGTATGTAGGCATCAGTAGCCCACCCGGCAGGCTTAAAGTGATACTCGGGGTAGGTTGCTGTGATTGAAACTATCCCCGTCGCACTCAGCGACCCTGTAACTGCGAGGCCGGTGGTTGAGAAGTTGCCAACTGTTGAACCCGCAGAACGAACGGCAATAGTCGAGCCATCCAGCGAAAGCGTAGTCAGTGTGCCGCTGTTATTTGAGTAAGCACCCAGCACCCCACCGCCAGAGTAGTAGATATACAAACCCTGCGCAACAGGGAATGATCCAATACCACTGCTAACTGCGATGAATGGAGCCGTACCGTAGCTGGTTGCACTCAGCGTAGTAAATGCGCCAGTGCTTGGAGTCGTTGCGCCAACGCTTCCGTTCAATGCGCCGGACGTGCTGGCTAGGGATGTGAACGCGCCAGTGCTTGGAGTCGTTGCGCCAACGCTTCCATTCAATGCGCCGGACGTGCTGGTTAGGGATGTGAACGCGCCTGCAAACGCGGTGTCACCCCCAATGGGCCCGTTGTAACCGTTGCTGCTGAACGTGCCCGCGTTCACACCACCCGCGCTTACGGCCACTGTTACGCTTGTGGGTGCGTACAGCCCGTTGTTGATTGCGGCTATACCCAAGCTGGGTACGCTGACGCTACCGGCCAGCAGTAGGAGTGACGTGATACCGGCTACGGCAGTGGAGGCGTTGATCACGTTTACACCATCACAAAATACCACCGCATTCTGCCCATAGGGCAACACTAGGGTAGCGCCCGGCGTTGGGCTCTGAATGGTGAAGGTGAACCCGCCCAGTACCTGGTTGCTGATGTAGTAGACCTGCACAACGGAAGGGAGTACAACCGTGTTAGCGCTGACCGCCGTGCCGCTGTAGGTCTGCACAACGTTGGAGGCCTCCGTCAGGCTCAGCGTGGTGGTACCGCCAGTGACATTCTTGAGCAACTGTGTGAAGTTGAACTGCGTGTTGCGGCCGCGCCCTACGGTATACCAGTTGGCCACACCCGCTTGAAAAAAGCAGCTCTCATTCACCTGCAACACAATACTGGCCGACCCGTCAATCAGCTCACCGCCCGTGCAAGCCAGGGTCAGGGTGCCGGTGCCTTGGTTGCGGATTTCCATAAAAAAGTCGTTGCTTACCGTGCTGCTTAGGGGCAGAGTGCACGTGATAGCGCCGCCAATATTCACGTACATCTTGGCCCGGTCAGCGCTTGTAAACGTAGTGCTGGTGCTGATAGTGGCGGACGGTGTACTTTGGTTCAAGGTGGCGCCAATGGCCTTCAGGCCGCTACCCGCCAACGCAGAGGCGTCAGGTGAGCTGGCCCCCACCGCAAACAGCATGGAGCGCCAAGTACCGGCTGCCGTGGTGTTGTCTGTCAGGTAGATATACCGCTGTTGGCCTGGGCTAATTACGGCAATGGGTGAGCCGGTGGAGTCCTGAACGGTGTAGCTGTAGGCGCCGGGGTTGTTGAAAAACACGTCCTGACCCGCGCCCGCCTGTAGCGCTACGGGCAGCAGTACTGCAAAGCCTACACCCGTAGGCGTGACGTCCATGATGCGGGCCAGGGGCTGCTGCACGCCGGTAGCTAGCGCAGGCCAGAAGGTGCTTATATTGGCGCTCAACGCCAGCGGCGCATATGCTACTACGCTGGGTTGAACCGGGCTACCGCCAAAAACGTCTGTAAAGCTCATGTTACAGGCCCAGACCTTGGATGACGGTCATTTTGACGCCTGAGCCCGCAACAGCTACGTTGAGCCGTACAGCCCGGATAGGCGACGTCAGGAACTGGTCTTTGTTGGTGGTGGAGCCGGTCGGTATGTTGGTCAGCTGGCCAAACACCACGGGCGCGTTGACCGCGTCAAACGGATCATCATATGTGTAGTCCACGCCGTATGTGGCGCCGCCTAGGTTGCGGCAACCGACGGAGCAGCTGAATGGGTTCTGGGTCACGTCTAACGGGATCCAAGCGCCCGCTGTTACTGTGGTGACGGTTTGGTTGACTGGGCGCATGGCGGTGAACTCCTAAAAAGAACTATGCAGTGTTGTCATTCCAGTTAGCGGGGTCATTCAGCGCGTCGTTAGGCGTGGTGAGTGGTTCCTCGGGGCGTGGATACAGGATATCAAGTTTGTCATTGGCGCGTGCAGGTAGCCGCCAAGGGTCATAGTCGTCTACACAACCATATATACAGACGCGCAAGCCGGGTGAGTTGGGGTCGCTGACTAGCTCAGCAATCTTCCGTTTGTTCTGACACCGTCCGCACACCCCAATAGCAAGACTGGCTTCACCCAGCGTGTTGAGGTATGTTGGCATTGCAACTAGCCTTTAGTATAACCACGGATGGCCGGAGCCAAGCGGATAGGCGCTCCGTCGCTTTCACCATCAGCGGCGCGGTTGAGGTGGTACTCGGCCTTGGCCTCAAGGTACTCCAACCGGCCTGGTGGTAACTCGCCAGCGGGCAGCTCCACGGCAATGCGCGTAGACCAGGCAAAAATCACGTACTCATACCAGCGCTGGGGCACCTCAATGAGGTTGTTCAGTGAGCCGACGTCCTGAATCTGGCGGTGGTATTGCAGATAAATCTGATCCGCAGTGTTAGGTACGGGCCACAACCACAGCTGGGGTTGAATCTGCTTATCGTACCAATATTGTAGGCTCTTGTTGGACTGGAACGTCTTATTGGGCAGGCTGAAGTAGTCGTCCTTGTTGAACGGCGTCATAGGCACTTCAGAAGGCGTATTGCTAAACACCAACGCGCTGTAGGCGGCCAACACCCCGGAGGTGTCCCGCACGCGCCAGTACTGAGCCGCGCCCGTGTAGTTCAAGTCCTGCGCCAGGGCGGTGCCCGCAGCTACGGCTGACTGCTGAGTCAGGAATTTGGCTGCTTGAACCCAAGTGGTGCCGTTGCTGGAGTATTCCACAACCAGAGCTGGCGTATTGCTGGCGCTGAAGGTAATTTGCACGTTGGTTGGGTCAACGGCCACCCCAAAGTTAAAACCGGACCAGCCTGCACCGCTAATGGCAGCTCCACCTGTCAAAGGGGTCTGCGTGCGGTAGTTGAGGTTGAGAATATCGCTCACGCCGGGCGGCACGCCGTACACGGCCACTCCAGGTATCAGGGGCAGCGCGGCCTCCTGAATGCACCAAAGGCTGACCCCGTCATTGACGAGGTCGGTAAGAAGGAAGAAAAGGCTCTCCAACGCCGCTGCCTGCAGCTCACCGCTCACAGTGCTGGGCATTTTGCCGCAGCGCCGTACAGCGTGCTCCATGAGCGTTGTAACGTCTACAACCGTGGCGCCTACCGTCCCGCTTGTGGTGGGTGATGTTGCCATGTTGAAGAGCCTTTCTAATGCAAGTTAGACTTGCGTATTGCCGAACATAGTAGCGTAGTTCAGGTTGTTGGAGCTGATGCTGTTAAACATCGGTAACGAGCTGAAGATAGCCACACGTTTGCTGGTAGCCCAGTTGGCCATAGTACCGTCCCAGTTGGAAGCCGACTGCAACGCATAGGTGCCGCGCACGTCGCCAGTGGTAGTGGTAGCGGGCGTGGTCACGTCTGCTACGGTCCAACCAGTGTTGACGGTGACAAAGGCGCCTGCCACAAACACGTCCATATACTCCCAGAAGTCAGCACGGAAGTTGATACCTAGAATGTCCGTAGTGCCTACGCTCAGCGTGTGGCCTGCGTCCGTGGTGCCTGGCGTGACGCTCACAATGTACTTGAAAGCCTTCCTGCCGTTAGTCGTGACGCCTGTAGCCGCAGTGATGGCCTCGGTCATGGGCTGACCGTACACATCGTAGCCCTTCACAGTACACACGTTAGAAGTAGAACCGGCATTGCCAGTAATACTCACAGCGCGGCAGATGCCTTGGCTGGGGTCAAACAGTGCGATGGTGCCCGCTGTCACAAACGGCCAAGCCGCGTTGAGCGTCGGGTGGCACGCGCCAACCTTGCAAGCCGCGTTGGTAGCTGTGGCTACGTCTGCCATAGTGATAGTAGTAGCGCCCGGAGCCACAGCAGCTGCCACCGTAGTGAACAAGTTGCCTGTTGCGCCTGTGCCGTTACCACCTGCCACAATGATACGTTGACCCTTGCTGAAGTACCGCCAAGCGCCCGCTGGAATTGTTAGCGTATTGGTGGCGTTGGTGCTGCCAGGGCAGAAGCCAAAGTCCAACGCGATGCAATTCACCAAATTGGCTGCAATGGGCGCTGCGCCAAAGGGCAACACCGGCACAGACATAGACACACCCGCTACGGCCACCGAGGCCAACGTCAGCGGAGTGGCCGCCGTGGGAGCCTGAGCTGCGGCCAGGTTAGCTGCGCCCAACGTCACCGGGATTGCGTCTGTGCTCACAACATAGCTGTTGGTGTACAGTCCGTAAATCTTGGTGCCAGGTGCGCCGCCAATTTGACCTACAAAGCGAGGGTCCGTCAGGCCGGAGCCTTGGAACACAAGCGAGGGTCCTTGATCCGGTTCGCTGTTCTGAACCGGGTTAGTGTTGCCAGAGACTACGCTCGGGCCAGAGGTGACTGAAATACCCATGTGATATGCTCCTTATGAAAAAGGGCAGCGGTAGTTGCCCGCCGCCACCCTATTCTTGGTTGAGGTTAACGCTTATGCGCCTGGTGTACCGAACAGTGCACGCGGGTCGGTCCAACCGGGGATGTAGCGCATGGTTGCCTTGTAGCGCATGGAGTCGGTTTCAAAGTCGCCTTCCATAGACTTCTCAAGGCGACGACGCATCATCATGTTCAGGCCACGCGGTGCGTTAGTCTGAATCCACCAGGCGGTGGGGCTGGTGAGGCGGCTCAGCACGGCAGGCTCGGCGTCCAACACGCCCATGGACTTGACCGGGTTGATGTCGTTGTTGTTGGTACCAGCGCGCAGCACGGACTTGAGCAACACTTCAGCTTGGAAGATGTTATCAGGTGCGACCACAAGCTTTTTGGGCTCAACGCGAACTTTCTTGCCGGTGTTATCCACAGCCTTGCGGATTTGGATTAACTGTTGCTCCACCGAGGTTTGGCTCAGTGCGGCCGCAGTGGCCAGCTGGTTGCTGAACGTACCGCCCACAATGGGGTGCGCTGCGTTGATTAGGCTGACACCATCACCACCAGTGTAGGTACTAGTGAAGGATCGGTTCAGGATATTGGCAGCCAGAGTTTCCTGAGTCTCAACCAGTGACTGAGCCAGGTGCTCAGCAAAGATACGCCCAATGCGGATGTGGTCGCCGTCTTCCACCAGTACCTTGGTCAGTGCGTAAGCCAGGCCAAACACTTGGTAGTAATAGCGCTGATTGAACAGCACGCCACCTTGTTGGTATGTGACCGCTTGACCATCAGGCAGCTGAGGCGCCACACCGAAGCCGTACATCACCGGCTCTTCATGGTACGCACGCGGGATACCGTCGCGTTCCTTGAATACCATCTTCCACTCGTCTTTGCGTTGGTCGTAGACCCCGTCAAAGGCTTCATTGAGGATGGGCTCAACAATGGCGCGGAAGTCATTGCTGCGCATGGGTGCGGCCATACCGGCGCACATGATACCTACCACTGCAGCCAAGGCTGAGGGTACGCCCACAACCAACGCGCTCAGGAAGGCAATAGCCACCATAGCCAGTGGGCTAAAGAGTTGCTTGAAATATTTCATAATGGTTGCTCCTTAGACGCTGACCTTGTTAGTCACGTACTGGTGACGGGCATTGGTGACTTGCAGCACCGTGAAGGCGTCGCCCCAGGCGTTGGTAGGCGCCTGATTGACGTCCGTAACGCGGAGCTGGGCTTGTGTACCGGCAGAAACTAGTGCACTAGCAGCCATGGCTGCGCTCAGGCCGGTAGAGGTAGAACCGTTACCAATGGAACCCGAATCAAAGTCAATTTGGCGACCCACGCTTTGCGCAATGGAGCCGTTGGCTTGGATTTCATACACCGTGATAGGGTCATCAAATACCCAAGCGGTGATGCTGGTGGCGCCGGTGACTGCGCCAGGCCAGAAGTTTGCGACTGTCGGCTTGCCGGTGACGTCAGTGTAAGTCACACCACCAAACGAACCCAACCAGTCCGCTTGAAATGCGGCCAAGTTGATCAAGTTGGATACCAAAGCGACCGGGCTATTTTTATAAATAGCGGTAGCGTAGGCGGCGGACATCGAGTACTCGCGTGCACGGTCCATCCCCGAAGGGTGATAGACCGGACGGAGACCAAATGGTGCGGAAGTTGCGCTCATAAGTCTTCTCCTTGCGGAAGGGTGTTAATACACGGGGTTGTTTGCTTGAGCCCGACGAATATTCTCACCCAGTTGGTTGAAACCGTCGCCTTCTGGTTTAGCCAGCGAGCGTCCGGAGCTGTCTTCTTCGCCAGTGAGTTCCTGCAATTTGGAGTAGATGCTTTCCTCCTCAGCCAGGGGCCGAGTGTGGTGGAACATCTTCATAATGGCTTGATAACGTTCTTGACGGATCTTGAAAAGAACCATCTCGTTAACCGTAATCGCACCCTCAAACTGCGCAGAAGCTGCACCCCCAGTTTCAAAGCCAGGTACATCAGACGCAGTCACGGGCACGTAGCCCAACCGCTGTCGTTTTTGCACGCTGTCATATGTTGAACCTGTGGTCAACCAGCAAAGATGCCAACCCGGTACTTGAGGCGGCGTCGGCAACGCCACTTGGTCAAACTCACTTGCGAGCAAATTGTTCAGATCGCTAAGGTCATCAACCAGTCCGGTCTCTTGTGTGCGAGCTGCGTCTTCTACGACGCCACGGTCCCCCCGCACGGTAGGAGCTGAATCACGGCGCAAACGGTCGTCGGTGGGCGCTGTGGTCTTTTTGGTAGTGGTTTTGGAGGTGGCCATTTTGAGTATCCTTCAGGTTATGAGTTAAGAATTCTGATTGTCGAGTTCGCGATATTTGCTAATCATTTTCTGACGCCTGACGGGGTCATCCCAAATGCCAGCTTCCTTCATCGCTTTAACTCGTTCAGAAGATAACTTAAAACCTCCTTCGGACTCTTGTGGCCTGTTGCCTCTATCACCAGCACCACCCACAGGGCTACGTGGCTTCCGTTGCTGTTGGGACCCATTATAGCTGCTTTCATTACCCACCGGGGATTCCTCCTGGGCTGTGGCGCCCTCACCACTGAAGCGGTGGGGTATGTAGCGCTTGGCGCGGGCTTCTAGCTCCTGCCAGTAGGCGGGTGTAGCGGGGTCAAAGCCCTCACGCGCTACTTCAGTATCCAACATGGTCATGACCTTGCTGTCCTGGTCGTTGCTGCTGGAGCCTTTGTACCACTTGTTGCGCTGAGCAAACACAGTGGCGTTGCGCGTGACTACCGGGTTGGTGTTACCCGCCGGGCGTGTGGCTTGCTGCACCATGTTGTCCTTCACGGCGCTGAGCTGTGTGACGCGGTCACGGGCTTGCAACATGAACTCCATGGCCTTGGCCGCTGTAGTACCGTCCGCCTTGGCTACCGCGTTGGCGTGTACATTCATGGCTTGCTGCTGAGCGTCTGCGGCCTCCTTGATGGCCAAGTCCAGCTGATTCAGCTTGGCGGCTGCGTCGTTGTTTTGCAAACGTGCCAGCTGCTCAGCCATTTGCCGGTTTTGCGCGGCCAAGTGATCCTGCTGGCGTAGCAGGGCGTCCATCTTGTCTTTTTGGTTTTGCTTGCGTCGTGCACGTTCCTGGCGGCGGCGTTCCTGAATTTCCTTACGGTCGTCGTCAGTGCGTGCCTCTTGCATCTCGGTGTCGACCTTGGCCGTGCGCTCACCACTATCACCGTCTTCATCGTCGTCATGATCGTCGTCTGCCTTGCTATTGGGCCTTTCACTGCCCTCGTGCATGGCCTTGTCAAGCTCCTTGACCTCGCTTTCAGAGGCGTCCGCTAGGTCATGCCCACCTACCATTGATTCATCTTTATCAGCCATTATCAGTCTCCTTCAGACTATTGAGTTGCGCCGTAATGACGCGGTTGATATGGCGCACTTCAGGGTTCACGCCCTCATACACCATCAGCGCCAGGTAGTCAGCTAGCTTACGCTGAGCGTCGTCATGGGCGTACTTCATACCCAAGTTGGGGTCAAACTGTGTAGTGGGCACGCAAGCGCTCAACCCCACCACTACAAACCCATTGCCCAGCGTCAAAGCGCAGGCCATAGTGTTAGTACCCTGAAACAGGTGGTACTCAGTACTGGCGACCACGTCCTCCAGCACCGCAGCGGTAATCACCGGACCGTACTTATAGGACATATGCACGCACCTTCAACGGGTCACCTTCCACCTTGCCAATGAGCTCGTGGTCGTTGAGGGTCAAAAATGCTACCTCTAACCCGTCATCAGCCTTGACAGACCAACGGTCACCACCCCAACGTGGTACGCGCACATAATCGCCAATGGCGGCCCATACGCCTTCAGGCCAGGCCTCGCCGCTATCACGCTTTTTGAACGCTAGGGGACCCACCTTCACCAGCTTGGCCACTTGGGTGTTCCAAGCCTCGGTTTCCTTGGTAGAGGTGGTGAGGATGATACCACTCTTGGTGGTGTTTTTGACACGGCGCAGTTGCACTACAACGCGGGTGCCAAACGGTGTAAAGCCGGGGTCAGCGTCAACGGGGAAGAATTCCTCCAACGCGCCCTCCGCCTCAAAGCCCGTACTGTGTGGGCTAACGCCCGGCAGTTCAGACACGATTTCAAGGGAATCAGCAAAGCTGCTCATCTAATGCTCCTTCAGCAAAATAAAAGCCCGGTGACCGACCGAGCTAAGCGGGCTGAAGCCGTTCCCGGCTCCGGCGGTTAGGGTTGTTGAGTTTGACCCAGCTCCTCACCGGACGCTGGCGCAGTTTCAGCGGGTGCTTCAGGGGCTGCGGGTTGGTCTTCAGGGGTGGGGGTGGAGGCGTCCACCAGCGTTGCAGGCGCGGGCTCGCCCAAAAACTCACCCTCCAGGTGTTCAACCGTTACGCCAGACTCAATAGCCGCGTCCCATGCTGAACCAAACTGAATGGCAATGAACTGTTCAAGGGTGGCAGCTTCTTCCTGCACCACCTCTTCAATGTGGCCTAGGCTCCAAGTAATTTTGAAACGACTCATTCTGTGGACTCCTTAATCTTACCTTCAATATCGTTAATTAGGTCGTCCAGCTCACACCAACGACCCAACCGCTTTTGAAACTCGGACCAATCACTAGGTGGGTGTGTGAATATACCCTCCTGCATGGCGAGTTGGCGTTCTAGCAGGCGCCGCAAGTAGTCTTGCATAGCTTAGCAGCCTACGGCTTTGCTTTTGCGCTGCATGCTGGTAGGCATTTTGACGCTGCCGCCAGTCTTCATACTGATAGCGGGCGACGCTGAGCCTTCAGAGCTGCCGCTACCCTTAGGCATACCGCCGGGCAACTTCATTTTCTGCGGCATAGAGCTCTTCATCAGGGGCAAAGTGGCCTTTTTCATTTTGCGCTCCCGCCTTTTTTGAAACCGGGGATACCATTGGCGCGCTTGGCGTCAGTGATAGGCGTAGTGGGGATGCCTGTTTTGAGCTCCCCGGTGCTGCCGCCCTTGGCAAAGCGGCCGCCTTCACGGGGTCGTTCGCTAAGGCCCTTGCCCATAGCCATACGTTTGTGTTGAGAAATCTGATTGTCCATATTGAGAGCTCCTAAAGTAGGTTGCTGTCCAGAAGATGCCTATTGTAGCGGTTTATGCAACAGGCGCGGAACCAGCTCCTGAGTCTGCGCCGTTGAGCGCGTTCAGCACTATCTCGGCAGCGCTTCCCTCACTGTTAAGGTGCTGGTCAACTCGCTGGGTGTTTTGCACAATACCGGCTAGCAGGGGCTCTACTACTTCGGTTATGTCGGGTGCTGGGGTGCCGGGTGTAGGTGTACCGGGTTTGCCGTCGGCGCCTACTGGGCCGGGCGTGGGGTCAAACTGCTTCAGCAGCGCGTTGAGTACGGCCATCTGCGCGGCATTTTGTGCGGCCATTTCAGATAACACGCGTTTGTTCTCCTCCACTGTGGCGCTTTGGGCATTTTGCACATGTAGAGTGAGCACCGCAATGGCGTGGTTGTTAGTGTCCTGAAGGTGCTCCATCTTGGCGGACAATTCCGCGGCCTGCTGCTGTTGCATATTCTGCATGGTAGCTAGCTTTTCTGCGCTGGCAATGCGCGCCTTCTCAATTTCGACCTTGGTATTTTCAGTAGCTTGATGACGCTGCACATCAGCGGCTGCTTTGTCCTTTTCTAGCGCCATTTGGTTGGCAATTTGGGCCTGGCTGAGCTTTTCCTGTGACGCTAGGCTGGCCTGGCTGAGCTTTTCCTGTGACGCTAGGCTGGCCTGTGTGTTAGCGTCAGCCTGCGGCTGCTGTTGAAATTGCTGCTCTAGCTGCTGCGCTTGTACTAAGCCTGGGGCTACCATTGGGGCAAGCTGCGTTGCCATGGCCTTATCAGCAAACGCGTGGCCCTTGCTGTGCGCTTGGTCATCAGTCAGCGGTGTACCTTGGCTGTGTGCAATGTACTTCAGGGCCTTGGCGGCAGCCTCGTGGTGCTTTTTGTAGTACGCAATCAAGTGCTCCTTGCAGTGCGCCAACAACTTGGGCAAGGCTACCTGGCCAATCAGCTTGCTACCGCCCAGAACTGGGGAGGTCATGAAGGTGACGTGGCTTTCCATATGGGCTAGGTCGTCCTGCTCATCATAGACCTTGAGCGGGGTGCCATCGTCCAAGGCGGCGGCGGAGTTTTCCTCCACGGGGTCCATACGGGTGGGGTCTTTGGGCAGGTTGGCAATGTCCTCAGCGTAGGGCACCTGCAGCAACCGCAGTGCGCGTATGAGTAGGCGCTCGGGCTTGAAGTAGGGTTGAAACTGGGGCATAGCCTCCAGCTGCATCACGGCTTGCAGTTGGGCGTAGCGCTGAGCCTCGCTAAAAATGTTGGGGTCGCTCACCGGCAAAATGTCCATGGGGCCTGCAAAGTCCTCACGGTACACAATCAGCTCACCCAGCTCTTTGACGGTCTCTTTGTCGTTCAGGTAGGTCTTGTTGAGGCGGTGCAGAATTTCTAGCTCCCGCCGGGCACTATGGTGCAGCCGGGCGTGAATAGCGCTGAAGTTGGTGCTACCACTCTCAATCAAGGCCAGCGCCGTACCCATAGGCATATTAGCGCCCGCGTCTGCAATTTTCTCGCTAGCGGTGGACACTACCATCTCCGCCTGCTGCGTCAACCACTCCATGAGGTTATACAGCACAGCCGATGGGCCGTTGAATGGGAATGCCATCACCAGCTTACGGATATCATCTACCCCTGGTGGGGCTTCAATCTCACGCAGCTCGGTGGCGTTCACGGTGATAGTCTGCCCGCTATTGCGCCCGCCTTTGAGCTTTAGCCCGCCGGGGAAGTTGTTGATGTGGGCGGAGTCCAACAGCGCGTTCAGGGCACCTGTGCTAGCCGTGCTCATAGAGCCAATCAGGTGCGCTAGGCCCACAGCGTATGCGCCGCGCCAAGGAATGAAGTTGTACTCCACCATCCAATGCAGCTTGACGCGTTTTTCATCGTCTTGCTCCCAGTTGCGGTAGATGCCCAACACTTTGCTGCCGTACTCCTCAATGTGAAGAATATAGGGAGCCGTGTCGTCCTCGTCTACCTCTGGGTCCTCGCCCTCGAGCGATAGGTCTGCGTATATTGTGTAGACTTCGCGGCTACCGCCAGTCTTATCATACGCTGCTGAGTCGTCAGTGACTCCCTCGACCTCGCGGGCAGCTTTGTCGGCTTCTGAGCGCTCAGGTCGCTCTCCGCTTGTACTACCGCCAGCGTCGATATAAAGCCCGGACTTAACTCGGCTATCAAACTCTGTGCGTCCAATAAACTCTTGGTGTGTGAGCCGTGGGGTGGTGTAAAAGTCGTTCTGGTCATATGGCAAAAAGATATTGTCAATAAACACAGCCATGGTGCGCGCACGGCCCAGTTTGGCGTCATACCACCAGCGCTTGTACTGGCTACCGCCCAGCGGGAGCTGACTGAGCATCTTTTCAAACTCTGGTCGGTGCTCTGGAATCTGCTCTGTGAGCTGCCAGTTCATATATGTCTTTTTACGCTCAGCCCGGTCCAGCTTGGCGTCCGTTTGGCGGCCTAAAATCTGTGTACGCACAGGCCCAGCGCTAGGGAACAGCTCCTTCACCGCTTTGCTAGCAAAGTCCACACATCCCTTGGCGAGCATGGGGTGCACTACAGAGCTGGCACCGTCAAAGTCAGCGCCTACGTTCTTGTTGTTAGCCATACCTGTTTTCTTGATGCCGTCAGCGTATTGCTTATCACGGTCGCTACGGGATTCCTTGTCTGCGTCAATCAGCTCACAAAAGTCCCGGCCCATCTGCGCCAGTAAGCTATCTGGTAACCACTCAGCCAAGTTCTCGTCAAACCCGTCATCACGCTTGGGCGCGGGCTTTTTGTCCTTGATGATGTAGCTCCCATCCTCCTGCTCAATCATATCATCTGCATCGCCGTCCCCATCGGCTGCTGCGGGTGCGCTACCGCTGAGAGCGTCTAGCTCGTCCTGAGTAGCGTCGTTGTCTGTCAGGCTAGCGTTAGGCGGCAAGTCTGCCATGGGTGGTGTGTAGTTCATATGTGGTGCCCTTGTGAAGTAATTGTATTCTAGTCTGAGCTACTGGATTCTGTACTTGGGGCTGCGTAGTTCCGGCCCTCGTTGCTGTAGTTACTGTTATTGTTAGCGGCTGCGCTGTCGCTTATGTTTGTGCCAGACCAGTTACCGCTAGCTGATGGGTCTGTGGTAAACCGCCCATTGACTATGTACCCTACGGCGTAGCCCGACTCGTCATACGCTACTTGTACATTGTTTTGGTCTGCGGCGGCTGCTGGGGCCTGGGCCTGGGCCTGGGCCTGGGCCTGAGTCTCTGCATTGGACAACCCTGTGTATGGGCTGTAACCTGCGTTGCTAAACTGGGACTCTAAGGCGCTCATTTGATTCTGCAAGTTGTTTATAAGTGTTGAGTCAGCCCTGGGGTCATCGTCTGACACTAGCTGATTCTGTATCTCAAGCTGCTGCTGTAGCTGTGAATAGAGTGCAGAGTCTGCCTTAGGGTCAAATGCCGCTGGCTGTGCGGCTGCTGGGGCCTGGGCCTGGGCCTGGGCCTGGGCCTGAGTCTCTGCATTGGACAACCCTGTGTATGGGCTGTAACCTGCGTTGCTAAACTGGGACTCTAAGGCGCTCATTTGATTCTGCAAGTTGTTTATAAGTGTTGAGTCAGCCATGGGGTCATCGTCTGACACTAGCTGATTCTGTATCTCAAGCTGCTGCTGTAGCTGTGAATAGAGTGCAGAGTCTGCCTTAGGGTCAAATGCCGCTGGCTGTGCGGGTGCGGGTGCGGGTGCGGGTGCGGGTGCGGGTGCGGGTGCGGGTGCGGGTGCGGGTGCGGGCTCCGTAGCGGTCAATGCCCCAACTGTAGGTACGTCCTGTGCCACAGGTGCGGGCGCGGGCGCGGGCGCGGGCGCGGGTGTAGGCTCCGTAGCGGTCAATGCCCCAATGGTAGGTACGTCCTGTGCCACAGGCGCGGGTGCGGGTGTAGGCTCCGTAGCGGTCAATGCCCCAATGGTAGGTACGTCCTGTGCCACAGGCGCGGGCGTGGGTGCGGGTGTAGGCTCCGTAGCGGTCAATGCCCCAACGGTAGGCACGTCCTGTGCCACAGGGGCTAGTACGTCTGGGCTTATGGGCGCTGCGGGTGCGGGTATATTCCGACCCTCGTTGCTGAAGTTGGGGTCGTTGGCCTTGGCTGCAGCGTTGCTGGCGTCAATGGCCGGTGTAGTCTGCTGACCCAAGTTAGCTAGTACGCCCGGTTGCGCGGGCACGTAGCCGCCACTATCAGTAGGTTTGACGTCTGTACCGTATAGGAAGTTGCTGGCTCCTCCGTTTGTCAGGAAGTTAGCCAAGTTGTATATGGGTCCCACTCCGGGTATCGCGCTCGTGAGCGTGGAGGCCAGTGATTTGTCCGTCAGTCCCTGCCCGGAGCTGAAATACTGACCTAGCAAGTTGCCGGCCAGTGAGCCCCATGGCGACCCTGTAAGCAACCCGCCAGCCAGTGAGCCCGCCGCACCATACTGACCGTCACTTGCACCGGCTAACGACCCTATGATGCCGGAGGCTTGGCCCAGCATAGGGTCCTTGGCGAGCTGGCCCAATATCCCGGTCCACCCTGCAAACTGACCAAGCCCGCCTGATATTGAGCCGTTGTTGCTAGCGCCGGAGGCCCCAGTGATAGGGTCCGTGGTAGGCACGCCGCTAAGGCTAGAGTCCGCGGTAGATATGCCGCTAAGGCTAGGATCCGTGCTAGTTTGACCCCCTCTACCTGTATTTGTAGTGGTCGTTGTGTCCGTATTGGTGGTAGGTGCTGTTACTGCGGTTTGTGGTGTGGTACCGTTCATGTAGCCCCAACCCCAACCACCTAGTGGCGCTATGCGGCTCAGCGGGTCACCGGCTAGCGGCTGATTGTTCACTGTCACGGCGGAGTTGACGCTGCCGCCGGTGGCAAACCCCTTAGGTAGTAGCGTATTCCAGTATCCTTCTGCCACGTCTGCCAGCGGAGCAGACTCATAAGGTGATATATTGTGTGTACCCAGGCTGTTATACGTGTAGTCTAGCTTGTTTCCCAGGCCTAGGTTGCGCATGTAGGTATGTGGAGCCAACATCTCCCCTATGGTCTCTGCATCTCCGTACTCCGGGTCTAGATGCCCGGCAGACACTAGATAGTCTTTAACCTGCGGCGTGTTGAAGTGCTGCTGTATAGCTTTGGTGAAGCTGTCATAGTCCCGGCCGCTATAACCTTGGTTGCGCCGGTACGCTACAAACGGGGAGCCTGGCGCGGGGCTACTTATGACCTGGGCAGCTCCTGGCAACGCTGTGGATGTGCGCACATCTGCTTCACTTGGTCCCACCATACCATTTGGATGTGTATGCATTAGTAGCGCAGTGTCTGAGTATTGACCCGGTCTACTAAGCAACGGGTTTAACGTACCTGTGACTACACGGTTGGGGGAGTTGCTAGTCGTAATCACGCTGCCGTTTGCCCCGTTGCTACCCACCGCGTACTCATTACCTGTACGGTACGTGTTGCCCATAGCCAAGCGTATTTTGGCAGCTGCTTCAGGGTAGTTTTCTTTAATGTACTGCATAAGCCCCATATCTACTCTGAGCACACCTCCCGCTTGCTTGCTCAGTTGTGTAGGTGTCGCTGCGTTCTCAGCTGCCTTGGTGGCCGCACTACCCACCATGCGGGCACTTTTACCGGCTAGGTCGGCTGCAGCGCTCGGGTTCATGGTGGCCACGCCAAAAGCTGCGTCACCCCAGTTATCGGCTGTATCATTGCCGCTGGTGGTGGGTAAGCCTAGACGCTGAGCCAAGGCTTTGAGTTGATCGGCTCCACCTATGGGGTTATCAATCTCATGTGGCACGCGCTCAGGGTGTGTGGAGCCAACTATCCGAGCTGTCTCACGCGCTGAGCGGACTCCGGAGTTGAGCACAGCTGTGGCTATATCAGTGGGGAACCCTAACATGTACGCTCCAGCCCGTGTAGGCAACGCGCCCAAGTTGTGTAGCATATCCTTGTAGCTCTCCGGGTCACTCAAAAAGCCCGCCACTGAACCACCACCAGCAAACCCCTGCGGCTCGCTGCCTGAATTCCCCACATACCGTGGCACCTTGGAGTCCCCCGCCAGCGGTGTGGAGCGCTTACCGGGCGCGGTGGCCCAAGCCTTGAAAGTGTCTACGTGAAGCGGGGTGACTGCGCGTGCTCCGTCCCAACCGTCGTGGTAGTTGGCGTGGTAGGCTTCAACGGCGCTCTTGGCGTCCTTAAACCCCAGCATCGCCTTGTGCTCGTCAAACGCTCCGGTGTCCGGGTCATGCTGGTCAATGACGTGCACAGGCACGTTGCGGTCTGCGTACTGAGGGCCTAGGAAGACGTCCACGTGGTCGCCATCGTTGCCCTCGCTGCCCCGCACATAGCCGTAGTCATGTTGCATGCGGCTGGACCAAACCTCACCGTCCTTACCCTGCCCGCTGCGTATGGAGCCTGCTGGGTTCTCAATGCTGATGCGCATGCCGTGTGCGTACACGTGGCCCTTGGGGTAGTTGCCGGCTTTGATTTGGTCGTCGCTGTGGACGGCGGTGCGGTCATCAAGCATGCTAAGCTCCGTAGGTGTAGGGGGTGGGGTAGCCTTCCCGCGTGACGCTGCCCAAGTCCGTAGTGTCCACGTTCTCAATGCACAAGCGCATACGCAGCCGCGTCACCGGGCGTTGAACCCGCCAAGCGTGCCACGTACCGTTGACAGCGTGCTGAACGGCGGTGCCGGGTGGGGGTACGTCGTCCTCCCAAGCCTCACGCGACAGCAGCTCAGGGCCGTAGGAGCTGAGCACTTCGCTCTCTATGCGGGGTAAGCGCCGCCACACCAACTTGTAGCCCTTGTAGGCCAGGGGCAAAAAGTCCCGGTACATAGTGCTCACCAGCTCGCCCTCTGCCCACGGGGTGCTCAGCGCCATGTACGCAAATGTGGTGTAGCTGAAGCGGCGCACCTTTATCCCCTCGCCAAACCGGCCCAGCACCGGGCGCTCATAGTAGGCGGCTGCGCGGCCCTCCTCACACTCAAATGCGGAGTAGAACCAGTCCTCTAGCTCGCGCTCCGTCTTGGGCTCGCGCCAAGCGATCATACAGTGTACGGCCCCCCGCAATACGCCCCACAGACGCTTCAACGGCACCAACGATATATACAAATACAGTGCATCAGGCATATGGGTTGCTCCGGCCCTTCAAGGCGTGGTAGTCCGCGGTGTCAGGCGCTTCATCCGGGAGTTCACGTATAGACAGGAAGTCAGCATCACGCAGATAGATAGTCGCCTGAGTGAATGTGTCAACAAGGTCATCGTGCTCGCCATTGGGAAACTCCTCACACTGTGTCAGTAATGGCCTGGCCCACATCACGGGTTTGCCTGGCTCCTTCTTGGACTCCAGCACGTAGAATATGTCAGCTTCTAGGAGTGGCGAAGCTATATGGGCACGTGCAACTTTGTCAGCCCGGCCTGGATTATACCCGTGGGCCGGTACTTTGGCCTTGCGCAGGTCCTGTAGGAGGCTGATGCCGCTGCCCTTCTCCTCCACCAGTATGGCGTCGGCGCGGCGTGGTGGGTGTGTTGGGTCATCCACTCCGTTGGCCTGCTTGAGGCCGCCGTACTTGGCGCCCCAGTCATCCATGACTTTGTCCCTCAGCGCGGGGTACGCCATGTGCTCCGTCCAACAGTCCAACAGGATGGCAAAGCGCTCACCCTTCTGCGGTCCGTCCTCAAACTCGCCCACGCCCCACACAGTGCACGCGGTTGGGTCGTTCGCCGTGGTGGCCGTGAACGCGGTGTCGTAGGACTGCAGCACGTAGAACAGGTCTGGCAACGGGCGCTTGGCGGCCCACAGCTGGAAGTGCTCAACCACCAGGATGCCCCCACCCTCGGGTGCTGGGCGCTGTTGCAGCTGACCTGCGGCGCGGTACGTGCCCAACGCGGCAGCCAGGCTCTTGACCTTGCGCTCGTTGAACATCTTCGGCCAAAGGAGCTCACCCTCTTTGCGTCGTGGGTCCTTGTATGGCAGGTGGTTGCGGGGTAGCTCCCGGTCGGGCTCGTACCGCATGGGGATGACCACGTGGTGCCACTCCTTGCCGTAGCCCTCCTGAGCCATGATGTGGCCGGTCAGGTCCTTCTGGTGCAGGCGCTGCATAATCACTATGGTGGCCGCGTCCAGTATGAGACCCCGTGAGCTGAGCGTGCCGTCAAACCAGTTGAGGGCCTCCACGCGCTGCACGTCGGACTCGGACTGCTTGACGTTGTGAGGGTCATCCACAATCTTGAAGTGCGGGTGCTCCCCAGTGCCTCGGCCTGCCACGGTGGTAGCCATACGCCAGCCTCCCGCAGTGAGGCCATACTTTGTCTTCTGGTTGTCCGCCCTCTTGACCTCCACGTGGGGGAATAGGCGGCGGAACAGGTCGCTCTGTATGATGTCCCGACACAGCATGGAGTCGCGGATGGCGAGTGGCTCGCTGTAGCTGGCCCCAAAGAACCGCTTGCTGGCGTCCTGCGCCCATACCCACGCTGGGAACATCACGCTCACCAGAGTCGACTTGGACGTGCCCGGCGGTACGTTGATGATGAGGTTCTTGATGGTGCCACGGTACACGGCTTCTAGGTGCTCGCAAACCACTCTGATATGCCAGTTATCCTCAAATGGAGCTCCCGGCTCTACCACAGGCCAGAAGGCTTCAACAAATGCGTGGAAGCTAGCGCTCAGCTCCTCGGCCTCACGCTGACGTAGCAGCTCCATGATACCGTGTGCCACTTGGGTAGCGCGTACCGCTACAGCCAGGCTCATAACATCCACCTCTCAACAGCGAGGGATATCAGGTACACGGCGGCGCAGGCCAGCAGGGCGTCCCACGGGTTCATAGCAGATCCAGCAGTAGGCCCACCATGATGCCGACTAGCGCTAGGGTAATCAGCGTCATACAGGCACCCCCAGCTTGGTAAGCAACGCCAGTGCGGCTTTCAGCTCAGCTGTGGGCATAGCAGCCAGCACGCTCATGTTGAGGGGCTGGGCCACCCCGGCAGCGTCGGCTCCACCGTCCACGGCGATGGGGGTCTTGCGGTCAAAGTAGGGCGCTGCAGCCTTGGCGGCGTCTATACGGAGCAACAAGGGTTGCGTGGGGTCCAAGGCGACGCTCTTGAGGAACTTGGCGGGCGAGTCCACGTCGCCATCTATCACGGCGCCACGGTATACCCGGTCAGCGGTCTTCAGGTTGATAAAGTCCACCCAGACCCCTTGGTAGTTGACGCGCACGTTAGAACGGCTCAGATACACTCCGGGGACGTCCGTGGGGGCTAGGCCATTGGCAAGTGCGATCTCATGCTCCTCCTGCGGCGAAGGGCCTTCCTGAGGACGTTTATCGGCTACCGAGCTCTTGCGCGGCGGATTCTTAGCGGGAGGTGCAACCTTGGGCTCAGGCTGCTTAGGTCTTGTTGCCATGGGGTGGGCTCCTAATTGAGGGTTGAGTGCATTATAAGGGCAGCGCCCAAGCGACGCTCAGACACGCGGAATGCGTCGCCAAACTGTGCAACTTCGCTGCTCCGTCTCCACGTGCGCGAAGTGCAGCGAAGTGCGCAAAGAACTTTGCTATGGGCTATTCCCGACGGGAGTTGAATCTAGTCGCCGATACGTCGCAAGATCGTTTGCCTCGCCTATTAAACGCATGAAAACCGCAATAGTATAGCAGCCGCCTAGCGTGGATGAACACGTGGATGGACGCTACGTGCGCTGCGTGAAAATGAATAAGCGATATTGTATTTCTTGGCGAGCGATAGCCGAGTTGTACATGATTATGCGTAAACTGGGTGGAACTGCGCGTGCTTGGCGGGACCACACTTACTGCGGTGCTGAGTTCCATATTCCTGTTTCCTTTTTAAATCAAATATAAAAAACAGAGTATATCTCTACAGAGCAGAAGAGGGCCATGTATAGTTGTGTAGTTGAATAGTACTCCCTTATTGCACGTAGATCCCCAGACGCCACGCTCCTTCCACCACTCCATCCACCTCGTCCACTACCATCCACCACGGCACTCAGTTCACTCAGCCTATTTCAGCACTACACAATCACCTAGTAACCCCGTAGTATCAGCTTACAACGCTGTATATTCGTGGCGATAACAGCAATGAATAAGGGAAACCACACATTCAACTTCGCTGTAATCGCTTATTCACCTACCCACTTCGCCAAACCACGCTTGACTTCGCCACCGTTATTGCGTACCCTAGCCACCCCGTATAGCGGCCTAAATAACACAAATTGACGGTATCATGAAACACCTTTATACTAACCGGCGGTACACCCCAATAGTAGGCGCTGAGGCTGTTAGCTCAGGCCACTCAGTTACGGGGGTGCAAGCCTCAAGGCGGTCTTCCTTATACCGTAACCACCCCCACTCAGTGGGCCGGGCGTGTTACGCTACGTTCAACCGCTTTAGGCAGTCCTGTAGAGGGCAGCGCTCAGCGCCTTCTATTGTGGTGTACCGTAGTCCCTGCGTGCGCGGCCCGTAACCCCGCACCGTAGGCTTGTTGTATATTTTGAACGTAATGTATAAGGCAGTAATACAAATGGTAACAGCTAGTAAAAAGCCCCTCAAAGGTGGCAGGGTAAACAACGGCGATGATTTGCGCGTGCTACACGGCATGATGCTCGCCAAGCTCATAGGTTCAGACCTTGACGGTGTGGTGGCTAAGGCGTCGCACATGTACGCGGTTACGGCTGAGGCGGCCCTGGCCAAGGGCGTGCCGGGCGCGGGCGGCTTCATAATACCGTACTTTGACCTGGATGGCGACCCCACGGGTATGTTCCGCATACGGTACTTGGAGGACACCCGCAAGGGCTTTGAAAAGCTCACAGGTAAAAAGGCCCTGCGCTACATGCAGCCTGCCAACAGCCCCCTTGAGGTGTACTTGAGCCCACTGGTCAACTGGCGTGATGCGGCAGCGGCTAGCTACCCATTACTGATCACTGAGGGTGAGTTGAAGGCGGCTTGTGCCTGTAAAAACGGTATGCCCACCATTGGCCTAGGCGGTGTGTGGTCGTTTCAGAGCGGCAGAGCCAACACCACACTGCTGCCAGTCTTCGACGAATTTCAGTTCCATGGGCGGACTGTGTATATCATGTATGACAGCGATGCGGTCACCAACCCCAACGTAGTGGCCGCGGAATTGAGGCTGGCCAAGCGCCTCAGTGAGCGCGGCGCGGTGGTCAAAATTTGCCGGCTGCCACCGGTGGATGATATCTATAAGGTCGGCTTGGACGACTACATAGTATTGAAGGGTATGGAGTCGCTTCAAGAGGACGTGCTAGGCAACGCCTTTGAATACGACGCTAGCCGGGTGCTACACGAGCTCAACGAGCGGGTACTTTACGTCAAGGACCCTGGGTTCATTTGGGACCATAACCTCGGCATGCGCATCACGCCCGGCGCCTTCAAGGAGCACGCCTACAGCAACATATTTTATGATGAGCAACGCGCCACCAAGACCGGCGTCACCACGGTAAGGTTGCCCGCTGCGCCAGCTTGGCTCACTTGGCCGCACAGGGCTGAGGTAGCGGGGTTAACGTTTGCGCCGGGCGAGGGCAACATCACCGAGGGTGGCCACTTGAACACGTGGAAGGGTTGGGGTATACGCGGCGCTGTACAGGGGGACGTGAGCCCTTGGGTTGCGCTGTTAGACCACTTGTTTGGCGCTGAGCGTGAGGCGCGGCTCTACTTTGAGCGCTGGTGCGCCGCCCCACTACAGAAGCCGGGCTTGAAAATGGCCGTGGCCGCAGCCATCTGGGGCACCACGCACGGTAGCGGTAAGACCCTAGTGGGCCACACGCTCATGCGTATGTACGGGCGCCATGCCGCTGAGCTCAAGGACACCGACTTGGACGACGACCGCAACGAGTGGGCGGACTCTAAGCAGTTCGTGTTGGCGGACGATATCACAGCCCGTGGTGACCGCAAGTTCATGCGGCGCCTGATGACTATGATCACGCAGAAGTTCATACGGCTGAACCCCAAGTTCGTGCCTAGCTACTCCATACCTGACACCATCAACTACTACTTCACAAGTAACGACCCGGACGCTTTATATATGGATGACGGCGACCGTCGGTTCTTCATTTGGGAGGTCATGGCCGGTAAGTTTGCGCCATACCGTGAGTACGTCAAGTGGCGTGACAGCGAGGAAGGCATCAGCGCACTTTGGTACTACCTGCTGCACCTACCCCTGGGGGACTTCGATGCGCAAGCACCCGCACTAGATACGGCAGGTAAGCGCAGCATGGTTTACATGGGCAAGAGCGACTTGGGCAGCTGGGTGCGTGAGCTGAAGGACAACGCACCCCAGATGTTCAAAAAGGCCGGCATGAAGGGTGACTTGTTCAGCGCTAAGGAGCTGCACGCGTTGTTTGACCCCACTGGGGACAAGCGCACCACCACCAACGCACTAGCCCGTGAGCTCAAGCGGGCCGGGTTCAACGCGCCCTCCACGGGGAGCTCACTACATATGCCGGACGGGTCCACGGTGCTGGCCTACGCTATATTGAACCCAGTGTACTGGCGTACCGCCAAGTGGAAGGAGTGCTGCGAGCACTACATAGCCTCACGCCCCAAGCACCTGTGGGACGAGGTCAAAGCCAAAAAGTTCTGAAGGAGAATTTGATATGAAACTACACGAACCGTTCCCTATACCACCGGAGGAGTTGGCAAACATAGCCACCACCTTGCGTAAGCAGAAGGAGGATATTGTACGCTTGGTAAACGCGCTGCAAGGCTTTTTGGACTACGCTGAGGAGCCACCTAAGGCCAACTGCAGCTGCCATATCAGCCCGCCGTGCAATGATTGCGTTGACCACTCTATGTTGCGTGAAGTATTTGCAGACGCACGCGCTGCGTTGGGAGCTTTGTCATGAAACCCAGTGACGTGATTGAACAATACCGCCGTGAGCGCGGTGACGCTAGCATTGACTGTAACCAAGTGAGACTCAACACACGCTTTGAAGCGTTGATTGACTACAGCAGCGCCGGGCTACGCATTGACACCGCTATGCACCACTTGGACGAGGGGCTACCCCTGCGCCAACGTGAGCGTTGCACCCTGGCCTTCAAGGAGCTAGAGCGCGGCGTGTTTGAGCTCCGTCTTTGGATGAGTGCCAACGGGTATCCTGTATGACTACGCTATATGAACTGTTGGGCGTAGCGCCCAAGGCTACGTTGGCCACTATCAAGGCCGCACACCGGGCGCTGGCCCGTGAGCACCACCCAGACCTAGGAGGCGACGCTGCCAAGTGCGCTGAGGTCAACGTAGCCTGGGACGTGTTGAGCAACGCTAAAACGCGCCGCGTGTATGACCTGACGCTGCAAAGTACCGCACGCACGCCTTGCCCTAAGTGCGCCGGCACAGGTAGCTTGATCAAGCAACAGGGCTTCAAAAAGCGCGTGGCAGTAACGTGCCCTGCGTGCACAGGAATGGGGGTTATATGAGCGACGAACACAAGGTCACACCGCTGAAGGTAGCCTCCAGCCAGGAGGACTTGAGTTGCCAGCTGCTAGACACTATGCGTGAGTTGTGCCTTGACCCTAAGTACGACCGCATGACGGTGAGTACCTTGATAGGCGTGATTGAGCTGCTCAAGCATGAAATGTTACGGAGGCACGCAGAATGACTTATGGCTGCTACAACAGGAAGCCTTACCTGAAGGCCACCGCGCACACTCACTTGATACACTGGGGCACTAAGGTCTGGGCCGAGCGCGTACTGCTACCCAACCGGGGCAGCCGTGAGTGTCAGTACACGCAGACCGTGTTGGGGCAGCAGGACGCGGGGTGTGTAGGGTGCGCATGGCGGGACGATACTAAAGCACTGCGCGAATTTGACCCTATAATCTAGTACGATATCCTCTAGAGCCAGCGGAGCCAGGCGATAAAAATATCGCTTGCCTTTTAAGAAGTTGCTGCTATAGTTCTTTCTATCAACCAACCGTAACTGATTGAAAGGAACTTAAAATGACTGAATCACGCTTAGTAGACCTGGTGCTCAAGGCCCTCACAGACCGCTACGTTAACCCTAAGGGCGAGGTAATTCAGGGTAACAGCATCAGTTTTGTACATCAAGAATTACGCTACGACGGAGTCAGGAATTTGCCTAGTGGGGACCGTTTTGAGGACCTGCTCACAGGATTGGGCTTTACCATTATGCGCGACGCCCGTAGCGTGCGCCGTAACCAACGCGCCACCATAGTCACCCTTTAACCCCTAATGAGTCTCATCATGACATACTCAACCCGCCCAGCTAAGCTCAACATCATTGTAGGCCAACCCCTGGTATTCCTGCCACCTACCGGCGGCTATGATGACCGTCCCAGCTTCGGTTGGCACGTCACCAAGGTAAGCCCCACGGGCAAGTTTGAGCTCACCTCTGACACAGGTAAGGACTTCACCACTGGCGGCCCGTTGGTGCGCTACTTCAACAACCAAGGCTACCAAGTGGAAGACAACATGAATGGCCGTGTGATGAGCTACGGTGGCCGCGTCAGTGTTGACGTTGAAGGCTGGGTGCGTAAAGTAGCTGATGACGGCCGCGCACGCCACGCTGCTGACGCGCTGAACAACGTCAAACTGGCTCAGGCCGCACGCGGCACCTGGGGCAAGGAAAGCCTGCAGACCCGCCTCAGCGAGCTGGAAAATCTGATGGCCCTGGCACGCGCCGCAGTGGAGGTGCTGTAACATGGCCAAGCTCATCACCCTCACCCCAACTAAGACTTATGCTAGCGCGGCCAACGCTGCTAAGGCTGTTGAGCACTGCTACCCGGCTGAAAGCACACCGGGCCTGACGTACATCATTCAGCGTGATGAGGCGGGTCGTTACTTCCCCGTGTTCATTGGCGAGCGCGCCTGTCACGCTGGCGTACACTTTATCTTCTGTGTAATCAACTAAGGAGCCTACCATGTTAGAAGCACGTATTGCTGGCATACCCTGCCTGATAGACCCCACGTATGTGAACGTGGTCAAGGGTCAAGGCCCTAGCGCTGACAGCGACTGGGACTGCTACGGGTACTCCGAGGTGGAGTTCGAGGTGTACGACCGCAAGGGCTACAAGGCCAACTGGCTGCGTGGCAAAATGACAGCGGCTGACCAGGCTGACATTGAGACCCTGATACTTGAGGGAGCTACACACTAGACTTCCGCACCTTGGCCCATAGAAGCACGCAGAAGCAATGCGGCGCCTAGGGTCCAGGCCACCCTGCAATAAAGAACTTTACTTCCCGTAGACGCCGCTATAAACTTGCGGCTCACCTCAACCCGTAACTTGAAAGTGAGTACCAACATGAACACCCGACGCTACCCGCGCACGCTGGAGGAGGCTTTTGGCCCCTACTGCAGCCACACCATCACGGACCCAGACACGGAGCACGACTACCCGCACGCCTGGTGGATTGCGATGTACGCTATCGCTATTGCAACAATGATAATCATCGTGGTGACAGCATGAAAATCAACTGCGTAACCCTTTCCCTTGATGAGCTGCAAGACGCTTTGCGGCACTACTGTCTGCAACGTGAAATAGCCACCTCACCAGATGAAGTAGTGATTGAGAGTCACGGCAAGCCGGTGCTCAATGTAGAGCTGAAAGACCAAGGCTTGGTCACAGGTATGGAATTCAAACACAGGGTACTGCCATCATGAGCGACTCCCGTTTTGACCGCAAGTGCGACATGTGCGGAGTCTACTATGACATCCGTTGGAACCATACATGCAAGCGGGAAGGGCTTCAACCCCTCAGCCGCGCACAGGAAGGCCCGCGCAACCCACCTGAGTGCCGTTGTGTGCGGTGCGGTAAGGCTCTGGAGGACGGTGAAATGCACCTGTGCCCTGGTCCGCAGCCCGGCCTGACGGACCCCTTTCATATCAAGGCAGGCCCCCGCAAGGGTTTCATCGCTCCACCACCCGTCATTCTGACCGCCCGTGATCAGCTGGCCATGGCCGTCAACGTAGAAGGCGAGTACAGCGAGCCTTGGATTACGCAAACCACCGGCATACCCAAACCCACCGGCAACACGCACGACCGCGCTATGTGGTGGGCTGAGGCCCGCGCCCGGCTGCGCTACATTGAGGCTGACGCCATGCTGCGCGTGCGTGAGCTGCCCACCCCATTCAACACACCTAAGGAGTCCACGTGACCTTTGAACCCTACTTCAAACCCATGCTCAGCGGCACGGTAGACGCGCCCGCTGACCTCAAGTACCCGCTACTGGCCAGCCCCAAGCTGGACGGCATACGGGCCACCGTGCAAGACGGAGTAGTGCTGAGCCGCAACCTCAAACCTATACGCAACGCGCACGTGCAGAAGCTCTTCGGCGTTGACCGCTTTGAAGGCTTGGACGGTGAGCTGATTGTAGGTCCGCCGCACGCACCGGACTGCTTTCTGCGCACCAGCTCAGGAGTTATGAGCGCGGAAGGGGAACCGGAAGTACGCTTTTATGTGTTTGACCGCTTTGACCGTGAGGCTCACGCGGTGGAGTTTGAAATCCGGCTCAGCGGCCTGGACTACCTCATTGAGGGTATGCCCAGTATACGTGTTGTAGACCACAAGCTAGTGCGCAACGCTAAGGAGCTGCTGGATTATGAAACCCGGCTATTGGAGCATGGATACGAGGGTGTCATGCTACGCTCACGTGGGGGTTTTTACAAACAGGGTCGCTCCACGCTGCGTGAAGGCTGGCTGCTGAAGCTCAAGGTATTTGAGTATGATGACGCGCAGGTGCTGGAGTGTATTGAAGGCCAGACCAACACCAATGAGGACGTCAAGGATGCCCTAGGTCACGCTAAGCGCTCCACTGCCAAGGCTGGTATGGTAGCTAGCGGCACGCTGGGTGGGTTCAAGGTGCGCGGGTTGACAGGGCCTTTTGCGGGCAAAGTGTTCCACGTGGGCGCCGGTAAGCTGGATGCCAAAGACCGTAAGCAGATATGGGGCATGTACGTGGCGGGAGGCAGCCAAATAAAGCCTGGTAACACGCTAGACCCCATCAGCTACAAATACTTTCCACGTGGGAGCAAGGACCTTCCGCGCTTCCCCCTGTACCACGGCCCAGCTACCAAGACGGAGGTTGTATGAGCCGCCTACTATTTGCCGCCATCGCGCAAGGAGCAAAGACATGACATTCAAGATGCCTGAGCCAGAGTATCAGGTGTGGACTTCTGGGCACTGGAACGTAGTAGAGAAATACTACTACGACAGCGTGCGGAACGAAAGCATGAAACGGGAGCGTTACACCGCCGACCAACTCCGTACCGCTTACAACGCAGGGCTGGAGGATGCCGCACTGAAGGCAGAGAACACGGCGTTGAAAGCTGATGCTGAGCGTTACCGTTTTTGCTTTACATCAGATGACTTCGCAGTTTGTAACTATGAAGGTAACACCCCATTCTGTGAAGACACCGGCGGATGGACATGGATGTATAAAGACGAAGCAGACAACCGTATTGACGCTGCCCGTGCAGCATTGGGTGTCAATGGCACGTAGCTACAAGCCCAGGGTATGCAGCTGCTGTGGCGAGGCTAAGCCTGCTGCGGAGTTCAACCATAACCCTAGGCGCGGCACCTACATAGCGCACTGCAAGGAGTGTGGGGTGTGGCTTACGCTACTGAGGTCGGTATTTGGCCCTACAAGGGACTGGGAGCGTAACCGGCAACGGCAGCGCAGAAGGGACTTTGATAAAGCAGCGCGGGTGCACCAAGCCGCCAGTACGCCACTGGTACAAACGATACAAACTTTATGGAGGTAACTATGACGGAAGATGAGCGCAATTTAGACCTGGAGGTAGCCACGCTGCGGGACCAGGTACGTGAGCTGGAGGGCCTACTGGCAGCTGTAGCCGGTACGGCACCCCCCACTGGGTTCAAAAAGTACGCGGGTGAGCTGAAGCCTTTGCTGCACATGAATGAGAAGCTGCGTATCACTCAGGACGGCCAGCTGCTGTTTGTACACAACGGAGAATTCTGGGAGTTTGAGCCGCTTTCCCCAGTGTATGAGTCCGTAGAGGAAGCCACAAAGCTGGCAGGCTATTGGCCCCTAGGTCTGAGTGACGTCGGCAAGGAGGCGCCATGATACTTAGCAATGCAGAACTCAACGTGGTGAAGCCTACACTGGCGATGATTGAGCACCTACAGCACGTCAACGTGGTGCTGAATGTGATAAACCCTAACGGGCGCCAAGTCACCATTGACATCAGTGCTGCCGGTATTTTGATCAAGGCTGTGTATTCGGACTCCTCACCGGCGGTTGAATTCTATAAATACCCTCAGGGGCTGGCCCAGGCATACGGAGTCAGCATTAAGCGAATACTCAACCAAACCGAAGGGGATTAGACTTTACCCGTAATCTTTAAGCGGGTTATAATCGCGGCACCTCAACCCGTAACTTGAAGGAGCCGATTATGACCCGCCTTTTGAACCTGTTCCGCAGCTGCCCCACAGCCGCCAACCGCACTAAGCTGCAAGCCTACCTCAACCGCCACATGATGGCCATGTGCATGGCTACCACTGAAGAAGTCACCTTCCTCCGCACCAACCAATTCACAGGAGTCTAACATGACCGCAGCTGACGACAACATCATCCGTAAGATTGAAAAGTGCTTGGCCCTGAGCAAGAGCTCCAACGAGCATGAGGCTGCGGCCGCACTGCGCCAGGCCACCAAGCTCATGGAGGCCTACAACATCACCCCTGAGGCCCTAGCTGGCGCCAAGGTGGGTGAGACTGAAGCCAACACCGATGCGTGGACCCGCCCTCCAGGCTGGGAAATGAACCTGCTCAACACCATCCGCGTAGCGTTTGGCTGTGAGTGCATCATGCGCCTAGGCAACAGCGATACCAAGCGCCTCACCAAGATTGTATACATCGGCCTCAAGCATCAGGCCCAGCTAGCCGCCTACGCCCATGAGGTGCTGCGCCGCCAAGTAGTCAAGGCCCGCACCAAGTACACCACTGGCCTGGGTATAGTCTACAGCCGTGGTGAGAAGATTGCCAAGGGCGAGGCTTTCAGCATTGGCTACATTGCTAACATCAAGAAGCAGGTCACTGAGCTCAGCGTACCGCCTGACCAAGCCCAGGCCATTAGGGACTTCAAAACAAAGCTGCTAGGTGGTGCCGGTAAAAGCTACACACCCAACGGTGCAGGCCGTGGCTTGGACGGTGCAGCCTACCATGCTGGAGTGAGCGCAGGCGCAGGCGCTAGCCTTCACCGCCCTATGAACGGAGGCGAGGCACGCGTCGCACTGAATTAACACTTTACTTCTAACAATTGGGCGCAGTATACTGAGCGCCCTATACCCTGCTTCACTGTAGCCCTCAACCCGTAACCTAAGGAGCCGACCATGGCAACCGAAAAGAAGACTGTAACCTTCAAAGCACCCAAGACACTGGCCGAGACTGCCGACCAATTGTACAATACCCGCGAGCAACGCCTAGCGTTGGAGCGCCAAGCGGCAGAGCTACAGGAGCAGGAAACCTTCTTACGTGAGCACCTCATCAACAACCTGCCCAAGAGCAACGCCACTGGCGTGGCCGGCAAGGTAGTGCGGGTGAGTATAGTCAACAAGGTGGTGTACACCGTCAAGGACTGGGACATGGTCCGCGGTTACATCAAGACCAACGCGGGCAAGAATCCCGGCGTGTGGGGTCTCATGAACAAGGCGCTGAACCAGGGCGCCGCCAAGGAGGTGTTTGAAAGCGGCAAGCTCATCCCCGGTGTTGAGAAGCTGGAAGTGCCCACCGTCAGCGTCAACAAGCTGTAGGCCATGAACGTGGATTACTGGCCTTGGGCCTTTGTGTACACGCGGACGCTACATCAGCTCCGCATATACTACCGGGTGGTGTACAATGACGACGCCGCCTACTGCTTGGATAGGACTTGCCGTGACCCTTCATAACGTCGACGTGGCCGCAGCCCTCTACCGTGAGGAGCCGGTCACACTTTACTACCTCAGCCACGACCCGGTGGAGGCTGCCGCGCAGGCGCTGGACGCGCACGTTACCGCCGGGCAGCTGGCCGTGGTCACCATGCTGAGCAACGCCTGGCATGAACGTAACCCCAATGTGCTCCCTATTGATGAAACGTCCCCACTAGACCAGCTCTACAAGCGCAGAAGCCCTCCTCCGTCTGGGTCCCAGGCCACCCTGCATTACGATAACCCGGATCCTTTCTACAAGGAATCTGCAGGTGATAAACCCTACTGGCTTTTGAAGGGCCAGCGCATAGGTGAGTACCGCCATTTTGAGCACGCCAACGCTGAATGGGCACGGGCTAGCCGGGCCAACTACAACTGGGCCTGGCAGTACGGGCTAGCCCTGGCTGAGGAGTTCAGGCGCCGGTGGGGGTACTACACCCTGCTGTTACCGCAGCTTTGGACGCTGGAGGACGCGCCACCTTGGCTAGATGCCGAGGTGCCCACTACACAACCCTCA
>TBL_comb48_EPIDRAFT_1000108_pt1 | contig 60101 bp, 56 predicted proteins | sample TroBogEpilimnion_37_FD_10681 | JGI IMG/M metagenome (IMG submission 10681) | reverse complement strand
ACGGGCAAGCCCGCCAGTTCCGTCACCGGGCGGAGTTCCGCCCGGGCCACGTCAGCCGACCTCTACGGCCTGGCGGCCGCCGTACCAACCACAGGTTGGGCACACGACGTGAGGCAACTTCGATTCGTTGCACTTCGGGCAGAGGCTACGAGCCGGACGCTTGAGGACCCAGTTCGAGGCCCGACGGCTGCGGCTCTTCGCCTTTGAGGTCTTCCGCTTTGGAACGGCCATGGTGACTCCAGATGGAACAGGGCGCAAGTGCGCCGGAGGTGCGAGGGACAATCCTAGCCGAGCCCGCCGGACCCGGCGACCACGTCGAGGTCACCCCTCTTGCGGGTCCTCCCCCTTCAGCGCATCGAGCGCAGCCCAGCGGGTATCGACCGGCGCCGCGCACGAACAGGACTCGGTATTGCGGTCAACACCGCAACTCGGACATAGGCCAGCGCAGTCCTGTCGACACAGGGGGAGGAGTGGAAGTCCGACGATGAGCCACTCTCGGCCGGCGGGCCCGAGGTCGATCATGTCGTTCTCAATGGGGTACGCCTCCTCCTCGGCGCCGATCTTCTCCATGAAGAGCTCGTCGAACGGCGCGGCCAAGGTTCCCCGCACGGGCAGGGCGCATCGAGAGCACAGCCCCGACCACGGCGCCGTTGCCACGCCGGTTGCCATGATCGACCCTTTCGATGAGGTCAACGTAGCGGTGATCTCCATGTCCGCATCGGCCTCGATCCGAGAGGCGGTCGGTGCCGTTGGCGCCAGCTCGTCGTCAGGATCGAACGGGCCAACGAGCGCGACGTCGGTCACGGTGCCGAGCACTCGCCGAAGGACGGCGACGTGGACGATGAAGGGGTCGGTCACGCCTAGAGGTCGTCGTTGTCGAAGAACCCCGAACCATCGGAGTCCTCATCGGCCTCACTCCCAGCCAGCGGGGTTTGACCAGCTTCAACAATGGGCTTCAGTCGGTTCCGCCCAGCGACCACCGTCTTTAAGAGGCGATCCACCACGAGCTCCATCTCCCCCAACTTGAAGTCGCAGTAGTCATCGAGCTCGTGCCGTCGCCGGCGGGCTTCATCGTTGGCCTCTTCGAGGATCTTGGCCGCCTGCAGGCGTGCTTGTCGCACGACTTCTTCTTTCGCGGCCATCTGCTGCACCCGCACACGCGCTTCTTCGAGCATCTGGTCGGCTTCACGCTTCTTCTCTTCAATGAAGATGTCCTGGTCTCGAAGAAGCCATCGAGCGCGCTTTAGGTCCTCGGGGAGTGCGGCCAGAGCGTCGTCGAGGAGTTCCACAATCTCGTGTTTGGGCACCATGACCGTGCTGCTGAGCGGAATCGAACGCGACTGCTCGACGAGGTCGAGGGCACGTTGGAGCAGGATCTCTGCATCGACGTCGGTGCCGAAATCTTCCCCATCGAAGTCCTCGACGTCATCCCCCTCGTCGAGGTCGGGGCGAATGGGTCGAATGGGGGCGACCAGTTCGTCGTCGTCGAACTCGAAGATGTCCTCGAAATCACTCATGGGGAGTCCTCCTTGAATCGGTTGAGGAGTCGTGCGTTCACCGACGCTGGAACGAATGCCGCAACGTCTCCGCCGTAGCGAGCAACCTCACGGAGAAGCTTCGACGCAATGAACGAGTGGGCAGATGACGTTGGAATGAAGACCGTCTCCACGCCAGAGAGCGAGCGGTTCATCTGGGCCATTTGGAGTTCATTCTCAAAATCGGAAACTGCCCGGAGCCCCTTGACGATGGCGGTGGCGCCAACATCCTTGGCAACGGTGACCACGAGGGTCGACACCGACACGATGCGAACACACGACAGGTGCGCAGTGGCCTCGGTCAACATCTCCTTGCGCTCTTCTAAGTCGAAGAGCGGCTCGGACTTCTGCGGGTTGCGCACCGCAGCAACCACGACTTCATCGAACAGTTTCGCCGCCACTTCAACGACTTCTAAGTGGCCATTGTGGAAGGGATCGAAGGATCCCGGGAACAGCGCGGTCTTCATCGTGCGTCCCCATTCAGTCGTTCGAGCACAGTCACGAGCGTAGTTCCGTAGCGCCGCGATTTGGTGGTGACCCATCCATCGATCTCGCCGAGGTCCTTCTCACTCTCGGCAATGACCATCTGGGCGTCGAGGCCACGCAGGAGGTCACGCCAATTGGTGAAGTCGTAGGGCGGATCGGCGAAGACCACGTCAACGGGACCCGGCGGTTGCCATCCCGGCAACGTCGCCCGGTACCGCACGCTGGTCTCGAGGCCGAGTCCAACGGCGATCAAGTTCTCCTCGGTGGCCTTGAGACTCCGCACGGAACTGTCGACGAAGTAGACCTTGGCTGCACCGCGACTGAGGGCTTCGATGCCGAGTGCTCCCGATCCACAGAACACGTCACCCACGATGGCATCGACGATTCCCCCACGCGAGTACACGATGTCGAACATCGCTTCTTTCACCCGGTCGGCCGTCGGTCGGACACCGGTCGGAACCGCCGCCGTGAGCCGCCGGCCCTTCGATGTGCCACTGATCACCCGCATGGGTCGAACCTAGCGGGAACTCAGCTCTTGAAGAGGAAGTCCGCTTCTTCGGCGTCGAGGAGCAATCGGAGTTCGTCGGCGAGGCCTTCGAGCCCCACCAAGAACGGGAAGTCTCGACAGAGGGCAACCGCTGCGACGTTGGCGGCGTCGATGAGGTCGCCATCGCGGGCCAACGACGCGAGGGCGAGATCACTCTCGCCACGTTGACGGGCGCCGAGGATCGTCCCCTCGCCGCGGAGGTCGAGGTCCACTTCCGCGAGCTCGAACCCATCGGTTGATGCTTCGAGCGCCCGCAGGCGTCGGGTGGCGTCGGTCGTTGGTGCGTCGCCGAGGAGAAAACACTGGCTGGCGTGCGCCCCTCGTCCGACGCGACCACGCAACTGGTGGAGCTGCGCAATTCCAAATCGAGCTGCGTCTTCAATCACCATCACCGTTGCATTCGGCACGTCGACACCCACCTCAATCACCGTGGTGGCGACGAGGACGTCGAGGGCACCGCTCCGGAAGGCTTCCATCACGATCCGACGCTCGTCGGCTCGCATCTGTCCGTGGAGGAGACCAAGACGCAGTCCCGCGAGCTCTTGAGCAGCGAGGCGCTCGACTTCCTCGGTGACTGCGGTGACGTCGAGCGTCGCCGACGCTTCGACGAGTGGACAGACGACGTAGGCCTGCCGACCACTTGCAATTGCTCGCCGCACCGACTCCCATGCCGCCTCTTCGAGGAGTGGCGTCGAGGCCCAGGTCGTGACGATCGGCGTGCGCCCAGGCGGGAGGACATCGATGACCGATCGATCGAGGTCGCCGAAGAGCACCATCGCCGCCGTTCTCGGGATCGGTGTCGCCGTCATGACGAGAAGGTCAGGGTCTCGGCCTGATCCGTCGGCTCCTCGACCCTTCGCTCGCAGCGCTGCCCGTTGCTCTACGCCGAAGCGATGCTGCTCGTCGATGACGGCGAGGCCGAGGCGAGCGAAGGACACACCGTCAGACAGCAGTGCGTGGGTGCCGACGACCAGTGACACCGATCCATCAGCCAGGCCGCTCAGCAGTCGTCGGCGCTCACTGGCGGGCGTCTTGGAGGTGAGGAGCGCGACCTCGAATGGTTGATCAGCGTAGAGGCCGTCGCTCCGGGGAATGGTGAGGCCCGCACAGAGCGATCGCAGCGACTGCGCGTGCTGCTCGGCCAAGACTTCGGTCGGCACCATGAGCGCCCCCTGGTAGCCACCGTCGATGACGGCCAAGAGCGCGAGGAGGGCGACGACGGTCTTCCCCGACCCAACGTCACCTTGGAGGAGACGATGCATGGGTTGGTTGCTCGAGAGGTCGCCGAGGATCTCCCGGAGCACTCGGTCCTGGGCCTGCGTCAACGGGAACGGCAACTGCTCGAGCAACGCTCTCGCCAACCCCGGCGTCGAGGAGCCCTGAGCGACGTCACGGCAGCGCTCGTGGACAATCCCGAGTGCTTCATCGTCGATGACCGCCCGTCGAAGTTGGAGTGCGAGCTGCAAGCGGAGCAGTTCGTCGAAGGCGAGTCGGCGGCGGGCTGCCTGTTGGAACTCCACCGACGCTGGTCGATGGATCTGCACCATCGCCGTCGTCCGATCGCAGAGGTCGAGGCTCGAGCGAATGGGTTCGGGCAGTGGATCCTCGAACACCCCCGCCCTCGTCAGGGCCTCGTCGATGAGCTCCCCGAGGTCGAACGAGGTCAGGCGAACCTTCCCGCTCGTTGGGTAGATGGGAACAATGCGCAGCATCTTGTCCGACACGTGGTCATCAGGGCTGAGCGCCACCACGTCCACCACGGGATTCGCCATTTGGCGGCCTCCCCGGTAGTCCCCTACCTTGCCGAAGAAGAGGGCGAGCGTTCCCTCGCCAAGCTGCTTCACTCGCCACGGTTGGTTGAAGAAGACCACCGAGAGTGCTCCTGAAGCATCGGTCACCGTTGCCTCCACCATGCTCCTTCCCTGCCGGGTGGTGCGAGTGGTCACGCTGGCAACGGTGGCGAGAATGGTGACCTCGTCGCCGACGTCGAGGTCGACCACATCGAGCTTGCGGGTGCGGTCGAGGTAGCGACGGGGGTAGGTGGTCAACAGGTCGAGCACGGTCGCAATCCCGAGGGTCTTGAGCGCGGCGACCTTCTTCGGTGTTGCTCGATGCAGTCGCTCAACCGAGACGGCGTCGAGGGCGCGGAGGCGCCGCCCTGACGTCGCCGCAGGAGCGGCGTCGCTCACTCGATCCCGAAGAGGTAGGGGTAGAGGGGTTGCCCGCCCTGGTGGACTTCGGTTTCGACGTCGGGGCGCTCGGCGTGGAGCCACTCAGTGATCCGTCGAGTCGTCGCTGCGCTCGATCCATCACCTTCGATGATGGTGACGAGATCGTGGGCATCGGTGACGAGGACTTCGAGGAGCCGACACGCTGCTTCCCCGAGGGTCTCGGCGATGGAGAGGATTCCCTCCCTCGAGAGGCCGATCCAATCGCCAACGTGAACTTCACCGGCATCTACCGTCGTGTCGCGAACTGCTTGGGTGACTTCGGCAGCGATCACGCCTGAAGCGCTATCGGTCATCGATACGGCGTTCTCTTCAGCGGTGGCTTCTGGGTCAAAGGCGAGGAGTGCGGCAAATCCCTCAACGATGCTCGAGGTGGGCACGACCCGGACGGTCTTCGTGGTGAGTTCGTCCACCCGTTCAGCGACGGGACGAATGTTCTTGTTGTTCGGCAACACGATGATCTCGTCAGCCGGCAAGGCCTCGACCGCCGCGACGAGTTCCTCGGTCGACGGGTTCATCGACTGCCCACCGACGACGAGGCGTCGCACACCGAGGGACTTGAAGATTCGCCCCACGCCGTCTCCAGAGACGACGGCCACCACTTGGCTCGTTGGAACGGGGCCAGGTGGTGTCTCGTCGTGATCGTGAGCGTGCTCGACGACCCAGCGCTCCTCGACCACCTGCTCCAAGAGGTCGGTGACGCGAATCTGACGTGGTCGACCGCATTCAATTGCGGCCTCGATCGACGCGCCGATGTCATCGGTGTGGATGTGGCAATTCCAGATGCCATCGCCACCGACGACGACGATGGAGTCGCCGATACCGGACCACACGTCCTTGAAGGCGGGAATCGTCGCATCTGGAGCTTCGAGGAGGTACATGACTTCGTAGCGGAGATCGCCAACGCCATCGCCATCGCCATGGCCAGTCATCTCATCGGTCGTCACGATGATGGAGTCGACCTCGGGGGCGTCGGGAAGTGCACGGCCATCGAGGCAGTGCAGCAGGGCATCGAAGAACAGCAGGTACCCCGTCCCACCAGAGTCGACGACTCCGGCTTGCTTCAACTGCGGCAATTGTTCGGGAGTGAAGTCGAGCGCGACCTGCGCCGCATCACGAGCGGCCTCGGCAACGGCGAGGAGCGACTTGTTGGCGCTGCTCGCAGCGGTCGCACCTTCACCGGCTGCCTTGGCAACCGAGAGAATCGTTCCCTCAACAGGACGGACCACCGCCTGGCGAGCCAAGCGGTCTGCATGGGCGAGCGCTCCAGCGAGGGTCGAGCCATCAATGGACTCCACCGCACTGAATCGCTCGGTGAACCCCCTGAGCAGCTGACTGAGGATCACGCCGGAGTTGCCTCGAGCCCCCATGAGCGACGCGTGGCTCACCGCTTTACAGACCTGCGCCATGGTCGGCGAGTCGTCGAGATCGTCGAGTTCTTTGGCTACCGACTCGAGCGTCAACGCCATGTTGGTACCGGTATCGCCGTCGGGAACCGGGTAGACATTCAGCCGGTTGACGACCTGCTGATGGCTTCGGAGGAGGTCGCGGTAGACCCCCATCAGGGTCCGTACCGCGGTGGAATCGAGAGTTTCGTTGGGCGCCATCGAGGGTGATGCTAACCTCTCAGAGGTTCGAAGGCGGGCAGATGTTGCCCAGCCGGCCCCGACGAGGGGTCTGAGAAGGAGAGTTGTCCATGGCATCGGTTTGTGAACTTTGCGGCAAGAAGCCGTCGTTCGGCATGAGCCTGAGCCACTCCCACGTTCGCTCAAAGCGTCGTTGGAACCCGAACATCCAGCGGGTTCGTGCAGTGGTGAACGGAACGACCAAGCGCGCGCAGGTGTGCACGTCGTGCATTCGCGCCGGCAAGGTTGAGAAGCCTGTCCGACGCGTCATCCCGACCTCGTCGAACTAACGCGCTCAGTGGCGCCAGCCACGCAGCGGTAGCGGAGCACCACCGAGCGTTCGCTGAGAGCGATCAGTGGTCGCCGACCCGATCCGAATGGGCGGGCGACATTCAGCCTCTGCGAATGCCGCTTCAAGCTCGTGGGGTTGTGGCGTCGCAATGATCAGCTCGTAGTCATCTCCTCCACCGAGTGCGTCCTCGAGCGTCGCCCCGGCAGCAATGGGCACCGCATCGAGGGCAATCCCCACTCCTGAGGCGCGTGCCAGCCGGTCGAGGTCCAAGCTCAAACCGTCAGAGCAGTCACACATCGCCGATGCACCACCATCCCTCGCCGCTCGCCCTTCCCTCAGTCGAGCGAGCGGACGACGATGGGCCAACGTTGCCGCCTCGTCACCACCCGAACGCAGGGCACGCAGCCCCACAGCAGCAGCTCCGAGTGGGCCCGTCACGAAGAGGGTGTCACCGGGGCGAGCACCGTTTCGGCGGAGCACACCCCGGCCGTCATCGTCACCGATTGCGGTGACCGTCACACTCCAGATCGGACCACGCACCACATCTCCACCAATGACGGGGGCGTTGAGGTCCCTTGCTGCCGCCAGAACACCGTCGTAGAGCTCAGCGAGGCAGTCCAAGATCGGAGCCACGACCGCGACGACGACTCCGACGGGGCGGACCCCCATCGCCGCGAGGTCACTCACGGCCGTGGTCATCGCTCGCCAGCCGAAGTCATCCAGACTCGATGCCGCGAGGTCGGCGTGGACGCCGTCGACCACGGTGTCGATCGAGACCACCACTCGCCCCGACAGGGCCACCACTGCAGCATCGTCGCCCACGCCGACCACAACGTCCGACGCATCGGCGCTGGCCAATCGACAGCGCTCGAGGAGTTGTTCTACTGCCGCAATCTCGTCCATCTCTCTATCTCCCCGTCAGATTGCTCGCATCTGTGCTGACCTGCGTAAAGTGTCTCCACAGCGTGTCGCCAAACCGTGCGGCAGCGAGGAGGAACACCCCCATCATGGCTCCCACCAAGAATGCTCGACTCATCGCCTGGGTCGATGAGGTTGCGGCACGAACCCAACCTGAACGAATCGTGTGGTGCGATGGCTCTGCCGATGAGTACGACCGCATGTGTCAGCTGCTCGTTGATGGCGGAACCTTCACGAGGCTCTCCGATGCCAAGCGGCCGAACAGCTACTGGAGCCACTCCGACCCGGGCGATGTCGCCCGCGTCGAAGACCGGACCTACATCTGTTCGACCAATGCAGTTGATGCTGGACCGAACAACAACTGGCGCGACCCCGTCGAGATGCGTGGCGTCTTGAACGACCTCTTCGAAGGCTGCATGCGCGGTCGCACGATGTACGTCGTCCCCTTCTCCATGGGTCCCCTCGGCTCCCCGATCTCCCACATTGGCGTGGAGATCACGGACTCCCCCTACGTCGTCGTCAACATGCGGATCATGACCCGCATGGGTCAAGCCGCCCTCGACCAGATTGGTGAGCACGGCGACTTCGTGCCCTGCCTGCACTCGGTTGGCGCACCCCTCGCTCCAGGTCAAGCTGACGTCGCCTGGCCATGTGACGCCGAGAACAAGTACATCGTCCACTTCCCCGAGACCCGTGAGATCATCTCGTACGGATCCGGCTACGGCGGCAACGCCCTCCTCGGCAAGAAGTGCTTCGCCCTCCGCATCGCCAGCGTCATGGCGCGTGATGAAGGGTGGCTCGCTGAGCACATGCTCATCTTGAAGCTGACGAGCCCCGCCGGTGTGACCAAGTACATCACCGCTGCGTTCCCGAGTGCGTGCGGCAAGACCAACCTCGCCATGTTGATCCCCACCCTCCCCGACTGGAAGGTCGAGACGGTTGGTGACGACATCTGCTGGATGAAGTTCGGTCCCGATGGCCAGCTCTACGCCATCAACCCCGAAGCAGGTTTCTTCGGCGTTGCCCCTGGCACCAACATGGAGACCAACCCGAACGCCATGTTCTCGGTGGAGGCCAACGCCATCTTCACCAACACCGCCTTGACTGCAGACGGTGACGTGTGGTGGGAAGGCATGAGCGCTGAGGCTCCTGCTGGGATGACCGACTGGAAGGGCAATGCCTACGACCCTGCCTCGGGCACCCCGGCAGCGCACCCCAACGCACGATTCACCACCCCTGCAGCCCAGGACCCTGCAATTGCTCCTGAGTGGGAAGACCCTGCTGGTGTCCCCATCTCGGCCATCCTCTTCGGTGGCCGTCGTGCGTCAGTTGTCCCGCTCGTGTTCGAGAGCTTCAACTGGGACCACGGCGTGTTCCTCGGATCGGTCATGGCCTCAGAGACGACGGCAGCAGCAGCCGGCGCTGTGGGCAACCTGCGCCGCGACCCCTTCGCCATGCTGCCATTCTGCGGCTACAACATGGGCGATTACTTCGGCCACTGGCTGAAGGTCGGTGCGAGCGCAGACGCCTCCAACCTCCCGAAGATCTTCTACGTCAACTGGTTCCGCAAGGACGCCGATGGTCGCTGGCTGTGGCCTGGATACGGCGAGAACTCCCGCGTCCTCGAGTGGGTCTTCAACCGAGTAGCCGGGACGGGAGACGCCCTGGAATCGCCCATTGGTTACCTTCCAACGAAGGATGCCATCAACCGCGACGGCCTCGACGTCTCCGAAGCCGATATGGAGATTCTGCTCTCCGTCGACGCTGAGGACTGGCGCCGTGAGGTTCCCCTCATCCGTGAGCACTTCGCCCAGTTCGGCGACCGACTCCCCGCTCAGCTGCACGCAGCAGTGGATGACTTGGAACGTCGCCTCGGCTGACGTTCATCCGACCACCACGAGGAGCTGCATCATCGAGGCGGGCCGCCAGGCCCGCCTCGATCTGCAACTGTCCTCGGAAGCGCTCTCCCTCGTAGCGAGAGACGACCAATGAGGTAGGCGCCCGTGGCAGCGAATGCCACGCACGCGATGACCACATCTCCATCCACCATCGAGAGTGGGATCACGACGGGAACGAGCGCCCCGAGCACCCAGACCAACTGTTGCCGGGTGGCGAAGCGAGCGAAGGCCCGTCCCTGGACCTCTTCGGGCACGAACCGCTGGGCCATGGCGTCGAAGGATGGTTGGCCAAGGGATCCCGCCATTCCGACGACCAGGGCGAGGACCACCTGGGCAATGAGCCCGCCAACGCTGGCCGCCACTGACGCCGCGACCACCACGATGATGAGCGCGATGGCCAAGATTTGCTGCTCGGCGACCAGTCGACGAAGTCGCGCCATGACGATGAGGCCCAGCATCGCCCCGAGACCACTCGCACCGAGCACCAATCCATACCAGTAGAGCGGCGCGCTCGCTCGGCGGAGACCGAAAGCGACGAGGAAGAGGAGGAATCCGGCGAGACCCCGAAGGACTGCATTCGCCGTGAGGCCAATGGTCACCTCAGGATGCGCAACGGGTTGGAGGGCTACGAGGTGGCGATCTGGTCGACGAGCGTGTCGACCACGCGATGCGGGACCGTCGGGACGCTGCACCACCGGCAGGCGCGACCCTGCGAGACCCCCTGCGAGAAACACCGCTGCGTCGAGGTAGAGGACGCCGTTGGCGCCCACCGTCTTCAACACGATGACCGCGGGGATGGTGGCAAGGAAGCCGGCAATCGTGCCGAGCAAGGTCAGGCGGGCGTTCCATTCGGCGTAGCCCTCGTGATCTTCACGGCGTCGCTCCCCACGGGCAATCGCTTGCTCTTCGTCTCGAGCAGCCATTTCGGGCACGAGGGCCCCCTTGGTCACTCCGTAGAGCTTGGACAAGATGAGGATGAAGAACGCCTCTGGGAACAAGAGGAGGGAATGGAGATCTCGCGCCATGAAGGGACAGAGTGCCGCTCGGCCAACGGCGGCGACGATGACCATCGCTCGACGTGCTCCCTGGCCGCGGTCGATGAGCGGACCGAGGAAGGGTGAGACCACTGAGAACGGCGCGATCGTGATCAGCAGGTAGAGCAGGACCTTTCCCTTCGCCGCCTCGGGACTGATGGAGAAGAACAGCGATCCGGCCAGCGAGATCGTCACGAGCGTGTCGCCGGCGATCATCAAGACCTGCACGAGCGCGAGGCGTCCGAACGGGCGACGTTGGTCGAAGAGTTCCGAAATGGCATCTCGGAACTGCCCGCGTAGTCGGGTGTGGAACCGTCCGTTCACCATGACGTCAATGTAGGCCACTGTTCACCACACCCGGTGAGGCAGCTCACCTCATGAACGAGAAATGACCCTGCAATTTGAACGACGATGCCGGGGTGGCTCCTTGGGGAGCAACTGGAGCAACGACTTCACCCCAATTGGAGAACTGCACGCTCCACGTTGAGGCTCCAGAGGACTTCGCCGGCAGCTCAGCGACCGGCAGATCACTCGGCAGCGCAATGGTGATGGCTACTTGTTGGCCGGTGAGGATGGCGCCATCGGCAGGAGATGCTTCGAGTCCCGTTACCCGTACGGACTGCCCATTCGATTGAGCGGTGGGCTTGGTTGCCGTCAGGTTTCCCTTCAGGATCAAGGAATCGAGGACTCCAGAAAAGGAAGCGGACCCCACGATGGTCTCGTAGAGGTCATCTTTGGGCGTGAAGGAAATCCACTTTCCCGCCAACTTGGTCGCTTGAGACTGGGAGAGTCCGAAGAGATTTCGCAGCGTGAAGGCATCGGCGTTCAAGTAGGCGGCAGCACCGACGACGATGACCTGCGCGCTCCCCCGCTTCGATCCAACAGCATTGGTCAAGGTGGCAATGGAGCCGCTGCTTGACACATCGGTGACGATGGCGTCGCCATGGGAGCCAAAGGTCGCCGACCACACCTCGTGGACCGACCCAGCCGCCGCTGCTGCTTTCGCCGCACTCTTCAAGTACTGCGCTGGCGACGTCCCGGGAATCGTCGTGGTGGTGGTCACGGGGGGACGTCGACCGTCGTGGGACTGCGCCGCTCCTGCAAGGCCCGGTACCGTCGCTACCACGGCGAGCCCAAGTGCGAAGAGTGCGGTGCGCATGAACCCACGATACCGTCGGCGAACGGATCGGGTCATGTACCGTCCTCTCGATTCTCTCAGGAACCTGCTCTCTAGACTCGAAGAATGGTGACTGGCTCCTTCCTCGTCTACGACGATGACTGTGGGTTCTGCACCACAACGGCACTGGCGTGGCAGCGACGAACGCGCCGTTCCACGAACGCCATGCTCCTGCCCGCATCACAGGCCGTCACTGGGCCACGTGCTGTCGGCCTCACCCAGGCCCAGGTCGATCGATCGGTCTGGTGGATGGCGGATGGGGTGCGACTCGAGGGCGGTCGAGCGGTCCTCGCTGCATTCCACGTGCTGACACAGCCATGGCGCTTCATGGGCGTGGTACTGCGCTGGACGCCACTTCGGTTCGCGGTCATTGCCCTCTACCCGACCATCGCTCGCCATCGGCATCGCCTCCCTGGGGCAACCGAGGCATGTGCGGCGCCACCCGACCACCGCTGAGCTTCATCGATCTCGAGGGTCTATCTGCAAGGGAGTATTGCAAGACAGGAGCATTTTCGTTCGCCTTGCTAACATGGCTTCTCGCTCAGGCTCCACGAACCGCTGGACCGTCGTCACTGCCATCGGCGTCACCTGTGGAGTTCTTGGCCTGCTCTCCGCGGCTTTCCACGAGCGAAGCCAACCCATCAGCCCATCGACGTCGACGCACCCCATTCCTTCCAAAGTGGGACCGATTGGAACGGCGTTCGATGTGCACGGCGTTCGCGTCACCCTTGAACGAATCATCGATCCCGCCACTGCAGCGCTGTCCTACACCTTCCCCCGAGCCGGCATGCGGTACGTGGCGCTGGTGCTCGATCTCGCCAACACCTCCGGGACGACGTCGACCGACAGTCCCTACGATCTCGTCAGCGTGGTGGGAGGTGAGTCCACGGTCCTCGTTCCAGACGTCACCCGAGTCGCCGAGTGTCCCCAGAACTTCCAACCGGGCATCTTCACTCTCGGCCCATTCGACGACCAGCGGGGCTGCATCACCGTCCAGGTCCCACTGGGGGATCAGCCCGTGGCCGTGCGGTACGCATCCCCTGATCCTTTGGGGCATTCCGTGCAGTGGAACCTCGGGCGCGGGTAAGCGCACTCCACGCTGTGGGGCCGGTGGGGATCGAACCCACAACCAAGGGATTATGAGTCCCCTGCTCTAACCATTGAGCTACGGCCCCTCGATGCCTGTGCACCCGATCTGCTCGTGAGGACGCTACTTGCCCAAATGCGTCACGAATGACGGGAAGAGGCCGTGCAGGGGTGACTGGTCAGCAGTGAGTTGGCTCCACGACTCCTCGACGTGGCCATCCTCTTGGGTGTTGCTCTCACCCAGCGGCAGCGAGCGCCATGGATTGCGATCGATGGAGCACAGTGCTTCGCCACCACAATCGTCAACCTCGACGGCCTGCGCGCACAGATCCTCCCGCCGTGTACTTCCCAGCAATCGTTGCCTTCAGCCTTCGAAATTGCTTCGTCCTCGAAGCGATGCTCTTCCTCGTCTCGGTCACCGCCGACGCGCTGAGGACCTCCGGGCACGCCGCAGACCCAGCACCGGTTCTGGTACGCCCAGATCCTCGACTGCTGCGTGCTGTGCTCTAACGTAAGTCCAACATGCAAGCATCGAGGAGGCCGAGATGACGACACCGTCGCAACCTGCTGATGGGGCTCCGGAAGGAGAGCACTTCATCGAAGAACTCGACCACGAAGAGGCTGGACTCCTCGCCTCCTACGACGCCATCCCCACCAAGGCGAAAGTTGGCGTATTCGTCGGCGTCGTCCTCATCGTGGCGATCCTGTTGGCGATCTATCACGATGCCTCGTGGCACTGGTTTGAAGTGCACTCGGGAACCGTGAACGAGTCGGGGCCCTACTACGGCTTCTGGAGCGGATTTGGTTCGGACCTCGGCGAAGCCACGCTGGTGGCTGGTGCCTTAGCGCTCTTCCGGCACCACAGCTGCCACGTTCGGGGCTGTGCCCGCCTCGGCAGACCGGTTGATGGCACGCCCTACCTCGCTTGTCCGAAGCACCACCCCGCTCACCGGGGCCAGAAGCGTGGGGTCAGTCAAACCACAATCCACACCGCACATCAGCAGCGCCACTCGTCGACTGCCTGATTGGTGGAGCCGCCATCAGGCGCCGTTCGCTTGAGCGCGACTCAACTGAAGAACCACAGAACTCTGGCTCCCAGAGCAGGACTCGAACCTGCAACCTAGCGATTAACAGTCGCTTGCTCTGCCAATTGAGCTATCTGGGATCGCAGCGCCTACCGTAGCAGGAACTGAGCGGCGCACTTCAGCGTTGGCGTGTGAACCCACGAACTCACTCGATGAACTCCCGAAGGCTGGCTGCATCACCTTGGTCCTTCAACCGATGGAGCGCTCGCATTTCAATCTGGCGAACGCGCTCCTTGGTGACGTTGAGGGCCTTGCCGACCTCATCGAGCGTCCGCGGCCCCTCGCCGTCGAGACCGAAGCGCAGCACCATCACCTGTCGGTCCCGAGTCTCGAGTGATCCGAGGAGCACGCCGAGGCGATCGTCGAGCGCTTGACGATCGAGGTTGGCTTCGGGATCCACCACATGGTGATCTTGGATGGTGTCGCCGAGTGTGTACGCCTCGTCATCTCGCAGTGGTGCATCGACCGACAAGATGTCCTGACTCGCAGCGAGCAGTTCTTCGACCCGGTCCGCCGAGAGGTCAACTGCCGCGGCGAGTTCATCAATGGACGGCGCTCGCTGCAGCGAGACCGTGAGCTCTCGCTCCACCGCCTTGATGCGGTTGATCAATTCGACCAAGTGGACGGGAATGCGGATGGCGCGCCCTTGATCGGCAATGGCCCGAGACAGCGCTTGGCGAATCCAAAAGCTCGCATAGGTCGAGAATCGGAAACCCTTCGTCGGATCGAAACGCTCCACTGCCTTCATGAGACCGATGTTGCCCTCTTGGATGAGATCGAGCATCGGCATCCCAGAACGCTGGTACTTTCGAGCGATCGAGACGACCAGGCGGAGGTTCGACTCGATGAGGCGTGCTCGGGCTCGGGCGCCACGTCGGGAAGCCATGCGGAGCGCCGACTGGGTCGCGGGGTCGAGGTCTTCGGCGAGCAACGCAGCATCGGCATCAATCCCGTCGTGGAGCTCTGTTGCGAGTTCAATCTCCTCGTCGGCGCTGAGGAGCGCGGAGCGACCGATTTCATGGAGGTAACTCGACAGTCCGTCGCCAAGGGGGCGCTCAACCACCACTCGGCCCGCAGGCTTCTTCGGCGTCGATCGCTCGAGCGACGGGGCACGCTGTGAAAGCNCAACGTGAGGAACCTCGACATGGAGCTCCTCGTGAGACGGGAGGTCATCGAGAACCTCAACCCCTGAGGCCTCGATTGCAGCAATGACCTCAGCGAGGAGGGGACCCGAGAGCTCCACGTGCTGGAGCGCGTGGGCGAGGTGGTCGTGGGACAGACCATCCTCACGCCGCCCCGCCTCAATCAGCGCCTGAATCTCAATTGCTGCTACCGCCGACTGAGGAACCGCAACGTTGACCACAGTGCTGCTCCCTCCCCCACCGTCCATCAGGCGTGTTCTCCTGCTGCAAGCCACGCTACCAATGCCGATTCCGCCGGTCCGGCGGTTGCCGGGTCATCGAGCTCCATGAGGAGTCGCTTGACGGTTGCCACGGTCGTAGTGTTCTCCGCGAATCCGCCCGGTGTGACGCGTGTTTGGGCCATCAGTTCCTCGAGTGCTCGTCGGGTCGCACTCCGGATGAGTTGCGCGACCACTGCTTGGACCGGGTCGCCGAGTTCAGTCTCGGCCACGAACGGTTCGTCCACGATCAACTGTCGGAGCAACGATGCACTTTGCTCATCGGCCCCATCGACTGCCTCAGCCAGACTCTCTGCGTTGAGGAGAATGTCGAACGTTCGTCGCTGCACAGGGTCGATGAAGAGGCAGGTGTCGAGCCGATCGGCCACGAGGTCTGGGCGGTGGACGGCGACCTTCAGCGCCTCGAGACCGGGCCGGAGGCTCGGATCAGTCCGACGCAGGAGTGGTGCTTCTTGGCGCGGGGTTTCATCTCCTGCAGACTTGGAGTTCTTTCGATCCTTCAAGATTGCAACGCGTTCATCCGGGTTGCGCCGCAAGTGCTCCAAGCGGGTCCGCACGAGATCTGCGTCCACGTGGCATCGATCGGCGACGTACATGACGTACTGGTCTCGAGCGAGGTCGCTCGGATGTTCGGCCACCACGGCGAGGGCGCGCTCGGCCACCTTGGCCCGCCGTTCGGGAGTGGACAGGTCCGCACCACCAATCTGGCGATCGACCCGGAACGCGAGGAACGGGCGAGCCTCGCGAATTGCTGCGACGAGCACCTCTGGTGAATCCTTCGCCAGCTGCCCCGGGTCAGCGCCCTCGGGCATCGATGCGACCACGACTTCGGCGTTATGCGTGCGCTCCCATTCGTAGACCCGCTGAATGGCGTTCTGACCAGCGTTGTCAGCGTCGTAGGCCAGCACGATGCGCTTGGCGAAATTCGACAGGGTCTTGAAGTGCTCTTCAGTGAGTGCGGTGCCACACGTTGCCACTGCCCGAGGGATGCCGACCGAGAAGCAGCCAATGACGTCGGTGTAGCCCTCGCACACCACGACTTCGTCAGCCTTGATGATGTCCTGCTTCGCCCAGTTGAGGGCGTAGAGCGTGCGGTGCTTCGCGTAGATCGGCGTCTCGGTCGAGTTCTTGTACTTCGGCTCAGGACCGCGCCGCTCATCAGGTTGCTCGCCTGGTCGAGGCGGCAGGATCCTGGCCCCAATGGCAATCGCTCGATCCGACACGTCGAAAATCGGGAAGACGACCCTGCCTCGGAAGAAATCCTGCAAGCGGCCCGACTTGTTCGTGAAGCCGAGGCCGGCCTCTTCGAAGACTTTCGGCGAGATCCGGAGGGCCTTGGCGAGCGCATCCCAGTCATCTGGAGCCCACCCAATCTTGAACTGCCGCACGATTGCTCCGTCGTAGCCACGGCTGCGGAGGTACTCACGCGCCCGTCCAGCATCGGGTGCAGACAGCAACCGCTCGTGGTACCACGACACCGCCTTGTCCATGGCCTCGTAGAGCTCCGCCCGGCGCTTGGTCTGGCCAGCGAACGCCGGGTCCTCGGTAATGGTGACTCCAGCCTTCGTCGCCAAGAATCGCACCGCGTCGGCGAAGTCAAGGTGGTCCATTTGACGGACGAAGGAGATCGCGTCTCCCGATGCCCCGCACCCGAAGCAGTGGTAGAAGCCCTCCTCGCCGTTCACCGAGAACGACGGGGATCGCTCTTGGTGGAACGGACAGAGTCCCGACCACCGCCGACCCACTCGCTTGAGCGCCACTCGCTCGGCAATGAGCGCGACGATGTCAGTCCGAGAGCGAACTTCGGCGATGTCATCGGGCGAAATTGCCATGGGGTGACGGTAGCGCGATCAGCGAGTTGCGGTATCGCCCACCGGTAGGCTGATCAGGTGACCAGTGAACTCGCCATTGATGCCAGAGATCTCGTCAAGGTGTTCAACCGCGGCAGCTCCGTCCGAGCCCTTGATGGATTCAGTCTCCAGGTGCCTCGAGGCATCGTGATGGGTCTCCTCGGGCCGAATGGCTCTGGTAAGACCACCGCCGTGCGCATCTTGTCCACCATCCTCTCCCCCACCTCCGGCTCTGCATCCATTCTCGGTCTCGATGTGGCGAAGCAAGCAGACGCCGTTCGCCGCACCATTGGTCTCGCCGGGCAGTACGCAACCGTCGACGAGAATCTGACCGGTCGAGAGAACATTCGCATGGTCGGCCAACTCACCCATATGTCCAAGGCTGGAGCAGCGAGCAAGGCTGACGAACTCCTCGAGCGGTTCTCCCTGACCGACGCAGGGAATCGACCAGTGAAGACCTACTCAGGTGGGATGAGGCGGCGACTCGACCTCGCAGCATCCCTCGTCGCTGCACCGCCGCTCCTGTTCCTCGACGAGCCAACGACTGGACTCGATCCGCAGAGTAGGAACGATCTGTGGGAGATCATCGAGCAATTGGTCACCGAAGGAACTACCGTCCTCCTCACCACGCAGTACTTGGAGGAGGCCGACCGGCTCGCCGACGACATCGTGGTCATCGACCATGGCCGAGAGATCGCCCATGGAACCCCTGCTGTGCTGAAGGCGCAACTCGGCACGACCGTGGTTGAGGTCAGCTTCGCCGACCACGCTGCTGCCGATCGAGGACTCGAGCTCATCCGCGGACTCACAGAGAAAGAGCCCATCCGAGAGGGATCCATGGTGGAGCTCACCGTGGAGAATGGACCACGGGTGGCTGCCGACGTCCTTCGAGCGCTCGATGCCGCACAACTCGAACCACTCGGCCTCGCCATTCGTGAACCAAGCCTCGATGACGTCTTCTTGTCGCTGACTGGACGCAGAACCGCCGAAGAGGTCGCAGCAGATGAGCGCACTTCGAAGAAACGCCGCCGCGGCGACAAGGAGTCCCAATGACCGCCACCGTCACCCAAGTGGAGAAGCTCTCTGCACCGATGCGCCTCGTGTGGGCATGGCGAGATATGAAGACCGTGACGTGGAGAAACCTCCTCGGCAGCGTTCGCACCCCCGAGGCCATCTTCTTCTCGTCCCTCCAGCCCATCATGTTCGTACTGCTCTTCCGCTACGTCTTCGGCGGTGCGATCCCCGTGCCCGGTGGCAACTACGTGAACTACCTCATGCCGGGCATCTTCGTCCAGACGGTCTGCTTCGGTTCGGTGGCAACGGCGATTGGGCTCGCTGAAGACCTTCAGAAGGGGCTGATCGAGCGCTTCCGTGCGTTGCCAATGGCCAGATCGGCCGTGCTCGGTGGACGCACCACTGCAGATTCAATCCGCAACGTGGTCGTCCTCGTCATTTTGACCATCGTCGGTGTGCTCGTCGGCTTCAGACCCGAAGCGGGCGTTGCCAATTTCCTCCTTGGCTGCCTGGTTATGCTCATCTTCGCCTATGCCCTCAGTTGGGGATTCAGCGTGATTGGCCTCATTGCTCCGAACTCAGAGACTGCGCAACTCATGACGTTCCCCTTGCTGTTCCCCCTCACCTTTGCCTCGGGAGCGTTCTCCCCCGTGGAGGCGATGCCCGGATGGCTCCGAGGATTTGCCACCTGGCAGCCAGTCGGCACCGCCGTGGCCGCCGCTCGTTCGTTGATGGTCGGCGGGGTCTACTCACAACCAGACAAGGTCTACTGGGCTCTTGGATGGTCAGCGCTCATGCTGGCCGTCTTCTCGTTCATGGCGGTGCGTCTCTACCGCAAGGTTGACTGAGACCTCGTCGCAGATCACCCAGGGTGCCTGCGACGCCCAAACGCGCCAGGGGTTTGCGTCATGGCGAGAAGCATCCGCTCCTTGAGGACATCTCCGGGCAGGATGCGGCCACGTGGGTCGAACTCGTTGCGCTCGCCGCTTGATCCGCAGAATTCCCATGAACGGTTCGAAATGCACCGCATCGGGGTCACTCGGGTTCCCGATTGCCGTGCAGCCTGGAACCCATCATCCGGCGTGGCGGCCTCGTTCGTCCGTCACCTCTGAACGCTCGCCACCAGCGTCGCCACTAGTTGGTCGATGGCGATTCGCTGCTGCTCCATTGAATCTCGGTCACGAACAGTCACCGCATGGTCGTCGAGCGAATCAAAATCGACCGTCACGCACCACGGCGTCCCGATTTCGTCTTGTCGGCGGTAGCGCTTGCCAATGGATTGGGTCGTATCGAAATCGCAGCGAAAGACCGACTGGAGCGCTCGCAGCACCTTCCGTGCCGGTTCCTCAAGCTCGGGCTTCTTCGAGAGCGGAAGCACGGCAACTTGGACGGGGGCAAGTCGCGGGTCAAGTCGAAGGACCGATCGCACATCGCCATCAAGATCTTCCTCATCGTAGGCATCGAGGAGGAAGGCCATCATTGCCCGGGTTGCCCCAGCCGCCGGTTCAATGACGAAGGGTGTGTATCGAATGTTGAGGCCCTGATCGAAGTACTCAAGGCGCTCACCAGACGCCGCAGCGTGCGCACTCAGATCAAAATCACCACGGTTCGCAACGCCTTCCAGCTCATCGAAGCCCCAAGGGAAGAGGAACTCGATGTCGGTCGTTCCTCGGGAGTAGTGAGCGAGGTCTTCTGGTGCTGCTTCGTTCTTTCGCAGGTGATCTGGGTGGATTCCAAGGTCGAGGTACCAATTGAAGCGCTCTTCCACCCAGTACCGGTACCAGGTCTCGGCATCCTCTGGGGGGACGAAGAACTCCATTTCCATCTGCTCGAACTCACGGGTTCGGAACACGTAGTTTCCGGGCGTGATCTCGTTGCGAAATGACTTTCCGATTTGGGCGATGCCAAATGGTGGCTTCTTGCGCATCGTGTTGAGCACGTTGGAGAAGTTCGTGAACATGCCCTGCGCTGTCTCGGGCCGAAGGTACGCCGTTGCGCCATCGCCTTCAACGGGTCCCGCCTGGGTCTTGAACATCAAATTGAACGCACGTGGCTCGGTGAAGGTCGTCGACCCACACGTCGGACAGACGCCGTTGATCTTGTCCTCTCGCCATCGACCTTGACACTTCTTGCAGTCAACGAGCGGGTCCGTGAAGGTCTCCAGGTGCCCAGATGCGGCCCAGATTGCTGGGGGGCTCAAAATGGCGGCATCAAGACCGACAACATCATCTCGGAACTGCACCATGGTCTTCCACCATTGGTCCTTGACGTTTCGGAGCATTTGAACGCCGAGGGGCCCGTAGTCGTAGGTGGATCGAAATCCCCCGTAGATTTCTGCCGAGGGGAAGATGAAACCACGCCGCTTGCAGAGCGAGGTGACCTTCTCCAGTTTCTCTTGGGCCTTGGCCGCATCGAGGTTCTCGACGAGTTCATCCATGGCTAGAGGCTACAAGAACCATCGCGGACGAACGGGCGGAGGAACTGCGCGACTCGATTGGCGAAGAGCCTTCCTTGAACCGTCAGGACTGCTCGTCCTCCGCGGTGCACAACGAAGGGACCACGAGACTCGAGGGCTCGCAGACCCGCGTGATCGAGCCACTCCCACGGCACCCCTCGTGCAGTTCGGAGCGCGAGGGTTGCGCTCTCAAACCACCGCTCGTCACTCGTGAGGGTCTCTTCGCCTGCAACCGGACTCGCACCCGTCTCAATCGCCGTGATGTAGCGCTCGATACTCGCCGTGTTCCAGTACCGTCGGCCGTCACGGTGTCCATGAGCGGCCGTCCCAATGGCGAGGTAGTCGCCACCAGACCAGTAGAGATTGTTGTGGCGGCATTCGTGACCCGGCAGACTCCAGCTCGATATCTCTTCAAATCGATACCCGGCTCGAACCAACCTCGAATCAAGCCACTCGTATCGATCCGCCTGATGGTCCTCGTTTGGATGTCGGAGGGGATCTCGAGCAATTGGCGTTCCCGGCTCGACACTGAGCCCATAGGCAGAGAGATGCGGTGGGCGGACCGCCATGGCCAGCACTGATTCGACCGTTGCAGCGAAGTCGGCATCCGACTCGCCAGCAGCTCCGTAGATGAGATCGAGATTCCACGATCGAAGATCTGACGCGTGCAACGCCTGCTCAATGCCCTCGAGCACATTCTCGGGCGATCGTCGACCCAAACTCTTGAGCACGTTGGGCTGTGTCGACTGGACCCCAATGGACAATCTGTTGATCCCAGCAGCAGCAAACTGATGCACCGTCAATGCCGTGAGGTCTTCAGGGTTGCACTCGAGGGTCACTTCCGACGTGGAGTCTGTCCCACACGCATCGACGATCCGCCACACCTGATCACCCGACAGCCTGCTCGGCGTCCCACCGCCGAAGAAGACCGTTGCTGGGATTCCATCGTTCTCTCGGCGTTCACTGAGGATCTGTGCAACGCACGCATCGACGTACCGATCGATCAGGTCGTCATGCTCCGTCGACGTGACGAACGCGCAGTAGTCACACCGCTGGCGGCAAAACGGGATGTGGATGTAAATCCCGTATTCTCGTGGCGCCACTCCGTCACACTACCGGCACCTCCCGATTCGACGTCGGTGAGGAGGAGCCCCACTCTCGCACCCGTTGGTGGGCCATCGCTCACTGCAGCAGGCGCGCAGTGGCCGACGTTGCCGCGCTTCGCCAGAAGATTCTGTGCACACTCGTTTACTGGTGCTCCACCAGGGACGCTCGAGGAGCGAGATTCGCTCGACGACTGCTTGGTCGCTGGAATCGGTCGCGCTCCGTAGCCACAGACGAACGGACTCGTTGAGAGCGTCGGCGTGAAGGCTCGCAGTCTCCGTGTGACGCTACGACCGAAGTCGTGATCGCTCGAGGCGACCGAGCGCCTCCTCGCGTTCTGCTGCGTGGTCAACCATTGGTTCGAAGTAGCCGTTTGAGAACAGTCCACCCGCTCCCCCACCTCCCGGCTGGAGTACTGCCGATCCCGTGATCGAGGCGAGCTCTGGAACGTAACGGCGAATGTAGGTCCCATCGGGATCGAACCGCTCAGCCTGGAGGGTTGGATTGAAGACTCGGTAGTACGGCGAGGCATCGGTTCCAACACCGGCCGTCCACTGCCAACCGTGAATGTTGTTGGCGACGTCGCCATCGACGAGGCGCCACATGAACCACGCCGCCCCCCACCGCCAGTCGAGGTGGAGGTCCTTGATCAAGAAGCTGGCCGTCAACATTCGAACTCGGTTATGCATCCAACCCTCGGTGAGGAGTTGCCGCATCCCGGCATCGACCATTGGATACCCGGTGCGCCCGAGTGCCCACGCGATGAAGCGCTCGTTGGCAATCGGGCCGCTATCAACGGCAACACCATTCGGATTGAGGTCCTCGTGCGCCGTTCTCGGATTCTCGGCCAGCACGTCGGCGTAGAACTCCCGCCAGTAGAGCTGACGGATGAACGCCTTTCGGCCGTCACTCGGGCCAGCGATCGTGGCGATGACTTGACGGGGATGCAGGCATCCAAAGTGGAGATCAGCAGAGAGGCGACTCGTGGTGTCGAGGGCGGGAAAATTCCGCTGTTCGTCGTAGGTATCGACCACCGCGTCGAACTGCTCCAGCCGATGGAGCGCGGCGGTCTCTCCACCACGAGGCAACGCCGTCGGCGGAGGGGCGTCGACCAGGGACACCGGGAAGGTGCTGGCCTGCGAGGGGCGGAGGACAACATGGGGGTCAACAGCTGAGGGAATGGCCCTCCAGTCCGCACTGATTGGCTCCAGTGGCTCGGGCACGTGGGTCAGCGATGCCGCCTTGAAGTACGGCGTGAAGACCTTGAACGGCTGTCCGCTCCCGTTGCGGTAGGCACCAGGGGCGCCGAGCGTCGGCGTGTCGACGTAGCGACTTTCCACGCCGATCGAGGCGAGCGCGGCCGTCACCGCTGCATCACGCCGCCGGGCTTGGGGGGTGTGATCCCCCGTGGCAACCACCGCGCTGACACCGAGCCCAGCAGCGAGCGACGACAACACCTCGGCGGGATCGCCCATCGTGATGTGGAGGGCACCACCGAGTTGGCGATTGAGATCGTCCAGCGCGTCCGCGAGGAAGGCCCGGCGAGCAGGGCCTGCACTGGCGAGGAGGCCGGGGTCGAACACGAACACCGGAATGACGTCGGTTGAGATTCGGGCGGCTTCGGCGAGTGCGGGGTTATCGCGAAGTCGAAGATCACGGCGGAACCAGAAGATCGAGCGCATCTCAGAAGTTCGTCGTCGATCGGAGGGTTTTCAGCCGCCGATCGAGGGCACCCTCGATGGCTTCTGCGGCGAGCGCCGCGACTTCACTGCCCGCCAGCGAGTCTGGTTCATGCAGGACCGAACGGAGGTGGCCGCCGAGCATGCGCTGCAACAGGTGTACGGCGTCGATGGACACCGAACGCCCCCGTCGACACCCATCGCACAGCAATCCTCCCTCGAGGAGTGCGAAGGCGACGAGCGGGCCGGCATTGCCGCATCGTGCGCAGACCTCGATCTCAGGCCCCATGCCATCTGCGACGAGGGCCTTGAAGAAGAATGCCGGCCCAATGAGCGTCGGCACCATCGATGGGTCGTCGTAGCTCTCAAGGCAACCCACCAGCATTTGGTAGAGGCGAGGATCAGGGAGGTCGTTCTGCGCCAATTGATCGGTGACTTCTAAGACAGCCATTGCTCCAGTTAAGCGGTCGAGATCCGTGCGGATGGTCGGATGCCCGTCGAGCAGATCTGCCTGCTGCACCACACCGAGTTCTTTGGCTCCGCGGTAGAGGTTCACGTGGACCCGATTGGAGATCTCGAGTCGACCTCCGAACTTCGATTTCGCCCGCCGCACGCCCTTGGCAACAGCGCGTACTTTGCCGTGATTCGCCGTCAAGAACACGAGAATTCGATCCGCCTCGCCGAGGGGGTAGGAGCGGAGTACGACGGCTTCGTCGTCGAGTTGCCTCACCGGGATTGATCGTTCCCGTCGGCCTCGTCGGCGCGATCAACAGAACGATCCTTGAATTTGGGCAGCGGGCGCGTCGGAGGGAAAACCTTGGACCCGACGATGATGAGGAAGAGCAGCGCCCATGCCGCGAAGACCGGACCCCGTGCGGGGGTGAAACCCGTCAAGGCCATGTAGGTGAGGCCGAGGAACACGAGGATGCCAACCGCAGCAGTCACTTTGGTCCACATCATGGTCACAGACCTCCGTATCGACGTTGCCGCTGCTGGAACTCCACCACGGCGTCGAAGAGATCACCTTGGCGGAAGTCGGGCCACAGCACCTCTGGGAAGACGTACTCCGCGTAGGCGGCCTCCCAGAGCAAGAAGTTCGAGATCCGCTGCTCTCCCGAGGTCCGCACCACGAGGTCGGGGTCAGGAATTTCTGGATGGTAGAGGTACCGGGCAATCAGGCGCTCGTCGATCTTCGACGAGGGAATTCCAGCGTCGACGATCGCCTTGAGGGCATCGGTCAACTCAGCACGCCCCCCGTAGTTGAAGGCGAGGGTGAGCGTGAGTCGCTCATTCGCCGCCGTCATCTGCTCGGTCTCTTCCATTCGACGGAGCACCCGTCGTGGCACGCGCCAGTCCCGACGGCCAGAGAAGCACATCTGGACACCTTGGGCAGAGAACTCAGATCGACGCCGCAGGAGCAGGTTCTCGTTGAAGTTCATGAGGAACTTGACTTCATCTGCCGGTCGACGCCAGTTCTCGGTCGAGAAGGCGAAGAGCGTGAGGTAGCGGACTCCGAGTGCCAATGCGCCGTTGACGGCATCGACGATCGCTGCTTCCCCGGCCGCGTGACCATCAGTTCTCGGCAGTCCACGCTGGTTCGCCCACCTGCCGTTGCCGTCCATGACGCAGGCCACGTGACGGGGGATGTTGTTGAGGTCGAGCGCAGGTGGCAGCGAAACGGGGGAACCGTGTTCCACGGTGCGTTCTGCTCCCGCCCTCTTGTCCGCGCGTCGTGCCACGCTGATGAGGCTACCGACTCGCGTGGCTCCACCTCGCCACTGGGCGCAGGTAGCGTCGAAGGGTGCCGAATTCACCCGACCTCGCCCCTGAAGATGGCACCGACGCTCGAGCTGCCGCCGCCGAGTTACTGCACGAAGTCACCGGCCATCTCCCAGGCGGAGGCGAGCTGCGCACTGGGCAAGAGCAGATGGTTGGAGCGGTGGTGAATGCCCTCCTGCGAGAGCGGCACCTCATCGTGGAGGCCGGAACGGGAACAGGCAAGTCCCTCGGCTACCTCGTCCCCTCCGCCACCGCTCGACGCACCGTCGTGGTCTCGACCGCGACGAAGGCCCTCCAAGACCAGCTCATGGCACAAGACCTCCCCATGGTCGCCGAGGCCTTCGGCGAGAACTTCACCTACACGGTCTTGAAGGGTCGAGCGAACTACGCCTGCTGGAAGAAGATCGTCGACCTCGAGTCCCAGGGGCTGCAGTCATCGATCGATGAACTGCTCCCCGACGAACGGAGTGGGCGCGAGCGAACGTTCCCGGTCAAAGACCAGCTCGAAGCCCTGATGTCGTGGGCCGCTCGGTCGTCCTCTGGGGATCGAGCCGAACTCGCGCTTGAGCCCGAACCGTTCATCTGGTCCATGGTCTCGGCAACGGCGCAGGAGTGCCCAGGTGCTGGGAACTGCGCTGAGTCGGCCCGGTGCTTCACCGAGCTCGCCAAGGCCCAGGCGGCGTCGAGCGACGTCACGGTCGTCAACACCCACCTCTACGGCGCGCATCTCTCCTCAGGCAAGCAACTCCTCCCTGCGCACGACGTCGTGGTCTTCGACGAGGCCCATGAACTCGAAGAGATCTTCTCCACCGCCCTTGGGACCGAACTGTCCGAGGCCATCTGCCATCGCCTGGTCACCGCAGCCCGCAAGATCATGGCGGTTGACCAGCTTCGGACCTTGACTGACCTCGATGCCAAGGCCCAGGAACTCGGCCTCCTCCTCAGCGCCCGCAGTGGTCAACGGGTGCTCGATGGCGGGGGCGATGACGATCTCCGCCGCTGCCTCGTCCAGCTCGAGGGTTTGGTCCGAGCCGTCCTCGAATCGGTGAAAGCCGACGGTGAGGCCGTCGTTGGCACGATGAAGCAGCAAGAAGTGGTTGGGGCAGCGACGCACCTCGTGGGCGATCTCCAGCGGTTCATCGCCTGTGGCGAGGATGAAGTGGCGTGGGTGAGCGACGATGGGCGACGCCCGATCCTCTTCCTCTCGCCGATCGACCTCGGACCGACCCTCGGCCGCACGCTCTGGGGTGACGTCACCGCAGTGCTCACGAGCGCCACCATCCCGGCGAATTTGGCTGCTCGCCTCGGCATTCCTCGAGACCAGGTCGACGAACTCGACGTCGGTTCACCCTTCGACTACAAGACGAACTCCCTCCTCTACGTGGCCAAGCACCTCCCCGACCGGCGCGACCCGAGCGCTGAGCCAGCCATCTGCGCCGAACTCGCGCAGCTCATCACTGCTGCCGGCGGGCGAACCCTCGCCCTCTTCACCTCACGAAAGTTCATGCTCGAGGCCGCAGAGGCCGTTCGCTCGGCCGTCGATGTCACCGTGCTCGTCCAAGGGGATCTCCCGAAGAATCGGCTCCTCGAGCAATTCCGAGCCAACCCGAGCACCTGTCTCTTCGCCACCATGGGCTTCTGGCAGGGGGTTGACCTCCCCGGCGAGACCCTGAGTCTCGTCACGATCGATCGGCTCCCTTTCGGTCGGCCCGATGACCCACTCCTCAATGCCCGGCGAGAGCGAGCGGGCGATCGAGCGTTCATGGTGGTCGACGTGCCCCGAGCTGCAGCGCTCCTCGCCCAGGGAGCAGGCCGGCTCATTCGGACCGCGACGGATCGAGGCGTGGTGGCGGTGTTCGACAGTCGCCTCGCTACCGCTCGCTACCGCGAGGCGCTTCTCGCAGAACTTCCACCGATGAAGCGCACCATCACGCTCTCCGAGGTGACCGCTTTCTTGGAGACAATCCGAGACGCCTAGTACCCGAGGCGATCAAGGGCGTCGTCGCGACGCTGCCAGTGTTTTTCCACCTTGACGAAGAGCTCCAAGTACATCTCAGCAGCGAAGGCCTCGCGCACCGCAACGCCGACGTCGTGCAGCACGGCCCCACCCTTACCGATCACGATGCCCTTTTGTGAGTCGCGCTCCACGAGGATTTCCACCTTGACCCGCGGCCACTCCCACTCCGTCACCCGACAGGCAATGGAGTGCGGGAGTTCGTCGTGGGTCTTTCCGAGCAACTGCTCGCGGACCAGTTCGGCGAGTTGGATGGCTTCGGGAGAGTCGGTGGTGACATCTGTTGGGTAGTAGGCCGGTCCTTCGGGAAGCGCTTTGATGATGTGGCGGAGCAACTCCTCTGCACCCTTGCCGGTTCTCGCTGAGAGGGGAAAGTAGTCCACTCGAGCCGTTCGCCCCGATGACCGGAGCAGCTCATCGACCTTGTTCGACGCCGCGAGGAGTTGCTGGGCAACGTGGTCGGGGCCGGACTTGTCGATCTTGTTGACCACCACCATGAGCGTGGACCGAGTCCGCCCAGCGACCGCGTCGAGGGCGCGCTCGAGCACCACGGTGTCGCCAGGGCCAATCGCACTGCCGGCTTCAATGATGGCCACCACGACGTCGACGTCGGCGAGCGCTGCGAGCGCGGAGTCGTTGAGGCGACCACCGAGCGTGGTCTTGGGCTTGTGGAGGCCGGGGGTGTCGACGAGGATGACCTGCGCCTCCGGTCGCGACACGATGCCGCGAATCTGGAATCTCGTGGTGTTGGGCTTGGACGACACAATCGTCACCTTGTCGCCGACGAGGCGGTTCACCAAGGTGGACTTTCCAACATTGGGTCGCCCCACGATCGTGACGAACCCACTCCGGAAGGTTCCGTGCTCGTCAGGACTCGTCATCGCGCTCGCTTCGCTCCACGACGACCGCATCGATGCGTCGGCCCTGCACTCGCTCCACCGTGACGGTGAAACCTTCCACGGTGACCGACTCCCCAACTGCTGGGAGCCGTCCGGCCAAGTCAAGGACGAGTCCTGCCACCGTATCCCACGAACCCTCAGGGAACGTCGCTTCGACGACCGAGCTGAGGTCGTCCAAATTCACTCGACCCGCAACCCGCCAGCGCCCTTCACCGAGCGGGTGGATTCCGGCCTCTTCCTCGTCAAACTCATCGGTGATTTCGCCGACGAGCTCCTCGATCAGATCTTCCAAGGTGACGAGTCCAGCCGTAGAGCCGAACTCATCGACGACCATTGCCAAGTGGAAACGATGCTGCTGCATCTCGCGCATCGTGGCGCCGAGACGCTTGGTCTCGGGCAAGAACTTCACTGATCGCATGTGCGAGGCGACGAGCCCATCGCCGTTGCCATCGTGTTCGGCCTTGATCAAATCCTTGGTGATGGCCACGCCCACCACATCATCGACAGAATCCCGACAGACCGGCAGCCGAGAGAAGCCCGCCTCGAGTGCCTCTTTCAACGCAGCGGAGACCGTGAGCTCAGCATCGAGGGTTGCCATGTCCGGCCGCGGCACCATGACTTCTCGAATCACCGTGTCGCCGAATTCAATCACCGAGCCAATGTAGGTTCGCTCATCGCGCTCAATGACCTTGTCGTCGAGCGCCACATCGGCCATGGCGAGGAGCTCTGATTCGGTCACGAGGTTGGCTGCAGATTCACCGGTGTGCCCGATCAACACGTTGGCGAGACCAATCAGGATCTTCGAGATCCACCGCACCGGCGGGAACCCAATGACGCCAGCGACGAGTGGCGCTGACCACAGTGCTGCGGTGTCGGGATGGTGGACCGCCCAATTCTTCGGGACCGCCTCGAAGATGACGAAGATGACGACCACCTCGAACAGCGTGGCCGCTGCGATGCCGAATGGGCCGAAGAGGTTGTCGGCGAGCACGCCGATGAGTGTGGCGGAGATCAGTTGGCAGATGAGCACGCACAAGAGCACGGGATTGAGGAAGTCTTGTGGGTGCTCGACGAGTCGCGCGAGTGTCGGCGCGCCGTGTCGACCATCATCGACCAACCCCTTGGCTCGAGCCTTGCTCATGCGGACGAGGGACGTTTCGGCCATCGCCAAGACGCCGGAGGCCGCGAGCAGGACGATGACAGCGATGATGAGACCGATGTCACCGGTGGAGAATGCTGCGACCATCACCGCTCCGACCGAGGGCCACCCCACGCTGGGTCGAAGTGCGCTCGGAGGAGCTCTCGCTCCAGCGCCTCCATGACCTCAGCCTCAGTGTCGACCACGTGGTCGAACCCGAGGAGGTGCAAGATCCCGTGCACGATGAGGAGGGCGAACTCATCGTCATCGCTCGTGTCGTGCTCAATGGCATTCCGGAGAGCAACGACTGGACACACGAGGACGTCGCCAATGAGCGTCACTGGACGCTCGTTCGCCGTGCTGCCTGGCCCTGTGCCACCTTGGTCGGGCACCCGACCGGAGTAGGTCTCCTCGTCTTCAATGGGGAACGAGAGCACGTCGGTTGGTCCAACCTTGCCGAGGAATTCCTCATTCAGGTGGGCAATGGTGGTCTCGTCGACGAAGAGCAGGCTCATCTCGGCATTCGCCGTCACCCCGCGTGCAGCGAGAACTGCGATGGACAGCGCCGTCCACCGTTCGAGGTCAATGGAGACTTCGTCCTGCTCATTGGCAACGAAGAGGTCGACGCTCATCGCTGCTTTCGTTGATCGGCTCGGTCGTAGGCATCGATGATGTCGGCCACGATTCGGTGGCGAACGACGTCTCGGCGGTTGAAGTGGCAGAACGAAATGCCGTCGACCTCACAGAGCACGTCTTCAATCCCAATGAGCCCCGAGCGGCCACCGGGAACGTCAATTTGTGTCACATCACCCGTCACCACTGCCTTGGAGCCGAAGCCCACGCGGGTGAGGAACATCTTCATCTGCTCAGGACTCGTGTTCTGCGCCTCGTCCAAGATGATGAAGGCGTCGTTGAGCGTCCGACCACGCATGAACGCCAACGGCGCCACTTCAATGGTGCCGCGCTCGATGAGGCGTCCTGAGCCCTCTGGGCCGAGCATGNCGAAGAGCGCGTCGTAGAGGGGGCGGAGGTAGGGATCGACCTTGGCCATGAGATCCCCAGGCAGGAAGCCGAGGCGCTCGCCCGCTTCAACAGCTGGGCGGGTGAGAATGATGCGGTTGACCTGTCGGGTCTGGAGCGCTTGGACGGCCATGGCGACCGCGAGGTAGCTCTTCCCCGTTCCTGCCGGACCGATGCCGAAGGTGATCGTCGACCGCGCAATTGCATCGCAGTAGCGCTTCTGTCCGGCGGTGTTCGGGCGAATGACCGCACCCTTCGCACTCCGCAGCACCTGCGTGGAGAGCACCTCGCTCGGGCGGACGTCTTCTCTGGCCATGTCGACCGTTCGACCAACGGTCACCAGGTTGAGGGCTTGTCCGCCCTGGAGCACGAGGACGAGCTCCTCGAAGAGCTGTGCGACTCGAGCGGCATTGGGCCCGGTGGCATCGATGACGTTGCCGCGGACCGAGATCGTCGTGTCAGGGAATGCGCGCTCGATCAACCGGAGGTGCTCATCGCGGCCGCCGAGGAGCGCAACCATCAGGTGGGTATCTGCGACGATGACTTCGGCGACCGTGCCCGGCGCAACGACGACGGGAGGGGGTTCTATGGGCTCAGTGAACGACGGGGTCAACCTGGGGGCCACTCCATCGTGCGTCCAGCGAGGACGTGCAGGTGGAGGTGCGGGACGCTGGAGAGCGAATCCGGACCAATGTTCATGACCAAACGGTAGCCGCGAGCCTCCGGGTCGTACCCGGCATCGGTGGCAATAGTCTTCGCCACGGCCACCATTTCACTCAGCACGACCGCATCATCGGCGCCCAGCGCTGCGGCGTCACGGATGTGGCGGGTTGGCACAATCTGGACGTGCAGCGGCGCTTGAGGATTGATGTCCTTGAACGCCACCACCGATTCGGTGCGATGGACGATCTTCGCTGGAATGTCGCCAGCGACGATGGAACAGAAGATGCAGTCAGCCATGGGTCCATTCTCCCTGCTCGACGACGGTGTGGACGCGCACGGTCACGCGCTCGCCTGCACCGTTCCAGAACGGAGCATCTGGACGAGACTTCCAGCCGTCAACGTTGCCGTCTCGGCGCGCAGCACCGTGTCACCGAGGCCAACGGTGGGGAGCCCAAGCGACCGCTCGGCTGCAGACCAACCACCCTCAGGTCCGACGGCAATGGCGGTGAGACCTGCAGCCGGGGCAGCACCTCCGATATCGGCGAGATGGAGTCCGGGAATCGCGGCCGCCGCTTCAGCGAGCGTCATTGGTCCGATCAGCCTCGGCAGCGTCACCCGGCGCGACTGTGCGGCCGCAGCGACGGCGATTTTGTCCAAGCGGAGCCGATGCCGCTCGGCCCGCTCATCACCCCATTTGACGACCGAGTGATCGGTCATCAACAAACAAATGATGTCGACACCTTGCTCCACGAGTTTCGCGAACGCCCACTCGGGTCGATCACCCTTCACCGGGGCGAAGGCCACCGCAATCGGCGACGTCGGGACGTCATCGACGAGGATCTCCGATTGGGGAACGAGTCCCTCGCCGAGCCCCACGTAGTCGCACATCCGCCACCGACCAGAACCGTCGGCGGCAACGACCGACTCACCGGCTCGGAGACGCAGCACTCGCGCGAGATGGTGGTCGTCGTCCGCGGTGAGCACAGGGGTTTCGAGGTTGGCCACGAAGACCTGGGCGCTCGCTGCCGCCCGTCGGGTGAGTCCCGTCAGTTCGCTGCTCACGAGAACGCTTGCTTGATCTTGCCGAAGAGGCCATCGTGCCCGGCCTCGGCCACCTCGTCGCCACGGAGTGCTGCCAGTTCTCGCAAGAGTTCCTCTTCTCGCTCAGTCAGCTTCTCGGGAACGTCGACGACGACATGGAGGTAGAGATCGCCACGACTCCTCGTGCGCAGGTGGGTGACACCTTCGCCGCGCACCTTGGTCACCGCACCAGGTTGTGTCCCGCGCTTCACCGTCAACGCGGTCTCCCCATTGAGGGTTCTGACCACACAGGTGGTCCCGAGGGCGGCCTGGGCCATGGAGATGTGCACCTCTCGGTGCAGATCGTCACCATCGCGGACGAAATCCGGGTGGTCCTCAACGATGATCTGCACGAAGAGGTTGCCCGGCGGTCCGCCACGTGGACCAGCCGCACCCCGGTCCGAGAGGCGCAGGGTGGTCCCGGTGTCGACACCGGCGGGGACGTTGATCGTGAGCTCCACCTGATCGGTGATGCGTCCATCACCCCGGCAGCGGTCGCACGGCGAGGCGACGATCTCCCCGAGGCCTTGGCACCGCATGCACGGCGAGGAGGTCACCATTTGGCCGAGCATGCTCTGGCGAACACGACGAACCTCGCCAGCACCGTCACACTCTGGACAGCGCGAAGGGGTCGTCCCGGGACGGGCGCCCGTGGCGTTGCAGTCCGGGCAACCGACCGGCACCGCAATGGTCACCGTTCGATCGATGCCGAAGGCGGCGTCGAGGAGCGAGATGGCGATGCGAATCTCGGTGTCGTGACCAACCTGTGGTCCACGGCGACCACTTCGCCCACCCATGGACCCAAAGAACGTCTCGAAGATATCGCCGAACCCCGAACCGTCGAAGGGGCTCCCCGCTCCCCCACCACCGCGGTTGGTGGCCGGGTCAACGCCGTACCGGTCGTAGTAGCTCCGCCGCTCAGGGTCAGAGAGCACCTCGTAGGCCTGACTGATCTCTTTGAACTTGGCCTCGGCCGCAGGGTCGTTGGGGTTGGCGTCAGGGTGGTACTGACGCGCCAGGCGGCGGTAGGCCTTCTTCAATTCCTCCGGACTCGCCGAGGACGAGGATTCGAGGAGCTCATAGAGGTTCGTACTCACGCTGCTCCACCTTCTCCGCCTCGTCCACCGAGGCGGCCTGAGAGTTCAGACCCCACTGCTCTCGCAGCAGCGATGGCCGCAGGGTACTGCATGCGCGTTGGACCGAGCAGACCAACGGCGCCGACAGCTTCATCGTCAATGACCACCGGCGCCACGATCACCGCACACGACGCCAAGGGCTCGTAGCCGTGCTCGTGACCAATGGCCACCGAGAGGCCGGCGTCGAGCACGTCGCGAAGCAGCGACACGACGACGAGTTGCTGCTCGAGAATTGACAACACGGACCGCACCGTCTCCACGGCATCGAACGCCCCAGCGAGGCGAGATGGTCCACCTACGAAGACCTGCTCCGACGCCGCTCCCGTTGCGAGGGCGCCAATGGCTTCTCCGGCATGGTTGAGTACTGCCGCAACGGCTGGATCTGCACTCGTTGGGACCGCAATCGGTGCATCGAGCCGAGCACCAGTGAGGGCGTCGTTCACGAGTTGGCTGGCGTGAGCAATGGCGTCGCTGGTGGCATCGTCGCCGACGGCAATGGAGGTCTTCTCCACGGTGCCGTCGGTCAGCACGACGAGGACGAGGGCATGGCCGCCACCGAGGTCCACGACTTGAGCAGAACGAATCTCTGAGGATGTGTGCCCTGGGGCGACGACCACTGATGCGTACGACGTCATCTCAGTCAGGAGTCGAGAGGACCGTTCGAGCACCTCTTCAAGACCCCCATGGACGTCGTCGAAGAAGCGCTTCACGCGCACCATCTCCGGTGACTTCCCAGACGTCGGTTGCGTCAGGTGGTCGACGAAGTAGCGGTAGCCCTTGTCGGTCGGGATGCGACCAGCACTCGTGTGGGGCTGCACCAAGAATCCATCGTGCTCGAGCGCTGCCATTTCGGCACGGATCGTGGCCGAAGAGACGGAGAGTCCTGCAGCATCAGCCACCGCGCTCGATCCCACCGGTTGGGCCGAGCCGATGTACTGGCTGACGACCGCCTCCAAGATGGCAGCTTTGCGGGCACCGAGGTCGGCGCCGTGCTCAGGTTGCGCTGGGGTTCGAGACTTCTGCAGCGACATTCGATCTCCGTTGCGGACTTGGCACTCAAGTGTAGTGAGTGCCAACGCTCAAGCGACGCTCAGTCCTCTAAGCGCAGGGCAGCGACGAAGGCCTCTTGGGGCACTTCCACCCGTCCGATGGACTTCATCTTCTTCTTGCCTTCCTTCTGCTTCTCGAGCAGCTTGCGCTTCCTCGTGATGTCACCGCCGTAGCACTTGGCGAGGACATCTTTGCGCTTCGCCTTAACCGTCTCTCTCGAGATGACCCGCCCACCAATGGCCGCTTGGATCGGCACGTCGAACATCTGGCGAGGGATGAGCTCCTTCAACCGCTCGGCCATGCGGCGACCGTAGAACTCGGCTTGGGAGCGGTGCACGATGGTGGAGAAGGCGTCTACCGATTCCCCGTTGATCAAGATGTCCACCCGAACGAGGTTGGAGGTCACGTAGCCCGTCTGCTCGTAGTCGAGGGAGGCGTAGCCCTTGGTTCGACTCTTGAGGGCGTCGAAGAAGTCGAGCACCACTTCGGCCATTGGGATCGTGTAGGCCATCTCCACGCGAGTCGGCGAGAGGTAGTCCATGCGCTGGAGTTCGGCTCGGCGTGCTTGGCAGAGTTCCATGATGGTCCCGGTGAACTCGGCCGGGGACAGGATCGTGATCTTGAGCATCGGCTCATCAATCCGGTCGAGGCGGCTCGGATCAGGGAGTTCGGTGGGATTGTCGACGCTCAGGAGCGAACCATCGGTCAGGTACGCCCGATACGACACCGACGGTGCCGTGGCGATGACCGCGAGGTTGAACTCTCGCTCCAAGCGCTCCCGCACGATCTCCATGTGGAGGAGCCCCAAAAACCCACACCGGAATCCGAAGCCCAGTGCATGACTCGACTCTGGCTCAAAGGTGACGCTCGCGTCGTTGAGCTTCAGCTTGTCGAGCGAGTCTCGCAGGACCGGCAGGTCATCACCGTCGATGGGGTAGATCCCACAGAACACCATGGGCTTCGGGTCCAAGTAGCCGTCGAGTGGCGATTCCGCTGGGTGAATCGCCGTCGTGACGGTTTCACCCGAGCGAGCAGCACGCACGTCTTTGATCCCGGCGATGAGGTAGCCCACTTCGCCGGGACCGAGGGACTTGACCGGCACCATGTCGGGGGTCCGAATACCAACCTCTTCAATCTCGTGGTCCTGGCGCGCCTGGAGGAACCGCAGCTTGGCGGTGGAGTCGAGCGTGCCCGTCACGATCCGCAGCGACGACACCACCCCGCGGTACTGGTCGTAGGCCGAATCGAAGATCAGCGCCTGGAGCGGGGCATCGGGGTCTCCAGTCGGCGCCGGGAAGCGATCGATGATCGCTTGGAGGAGTTCGGGGACTCCTTCACCGGTCTTGGCCGAGATATGCAGGACATCTTCCGCTGCGAGACCGAGCACCTGTTCGATTTCTGCAGCGCACCGCTCAGGGTCTGCAGCGGGAAGGTCGATCTTGTTGAGCACCGCGATGATCTCGAGGTTGTTCTCGAGCGCTTGGTAGCAGTTGGCCAAGGTCTGGGCCTGAATACCTTGGGATGCGTCCACGAGGAGGACGGCGCCTTCGCAGGCGGCCAGGGAGCGCGAGACCTCGTAGCCGAAGTCGACGTGACCGGGCGTGTCGATGAGGTGGAGGATGTGGTCGCGGAAGTTCACTCGAACGTTCTGCGCCTTGATGGTGATCCCGCGCTCACGTTCGATATCCATGGAGTCGAGGTACTGCGCTCGCATGAGGCGAGCATCAACCGCTCCGGTCAGCTCCAAGATTCGATCCGACAGCGTGGACTTGCCGTGGTCGATATGGGCGATGATGGAGAAGTTTCGAATGCGAGATTGATCAATACGAGCAGGAGTGGAGGCCACGACCTCGCCATCGTATCGGTCGGCGTGGTCCAGCCTCGCCGGAAATGCTAGGATTACCTTCCGTCCTCAACCGGGGTCCACCCGGCTCGAGGCTCCCATCTAGTCCCAAGGATGCTCTCGTGGCGAATATCAAGAGCCAAATCAAGCGCAACAAGCAGAACGAGAAGGCTCGCCTTCGCAACAAGGCCGTCAAGGCTGAGGTGCGCACCCGCACCAAGACCGCCGTCACCGCTGCTGAGGCGGGCGCAGAGAACTCCGTCGAGGCGCTCCGTCTGGCGATGAAGCGCATCGACAAGGCTGCCGCCCAAGGTGTCATCCACAAGAACCAAGCGTCGAACCGCAAGTCGCGCCTGATGCGCAAGATCAACTCACTCCAAGACGCCAGCTGATTCACTTTCTCTCCGTGCAATGCCCCCGCCGTGGCGGGGGCATTGTCGCGTCCCGACTAGAAGCCGAGCGGTGAGTGGTGACGCTGCCCTTGACTCGACACCCGTCGGGGCTTCGTCGACAGGGTCTTTCGGTAGTAGACGCCGTGGCGTCCACCTCGAACGTAGAGCCCGCCCTTGGCTGAGGTCCCAACCCGAAGGCCAGGAATGCCGAACGACGCACCGATGCCCGACTTTGAGAAGTTGAGGCGCAGCGGTCCGAACGATGCGGACTTTCGATACGAGATGCCCATGGGTGCCTCCTCGGCAACAACGATGCCCCATGGTAGCGAGGGGGCCTCGCAGGCGGGTGCTAGGCCCGACCGGGTCGTCGCTGTGGTTGATTCCCTGAGCCGAGTCGAGCGAGTCGAGCCACCACGATCTCGAGGACGAGGCGGGGTTCGAGTCCCGTCATGCCCTTCACGTCCACATCGGCAGCAGCCACGAGGCTCATCGCATCTGCGATTCCTCGGCTTCCGAGTCGCTGCGCTTGGCGCAGGGCCTTCCCAGCAGGGAAATCACTCTTCAGGTTGAGGACTGCCTTCGCCTCTTCTTTGCTCGACACTCCGGCGCCATCGAGGCGCAGCATCTGCTCGTAGTGGCGATGGAGGATGGCGATGATCTCTGGACCGGCGCGACCACCTGCCTCGAGCATCCGATCGAGGACTGCGAGCGCGGTGGTTGGGCTGCCACCATCGATCGCATCAGTGAGATCCCACGGAGGGACGGCCCCTGCTTCGCCGAGGAATGGTGCGAGCTGTTCGGCGGTGACCTTCGCTCCCGAGCCATAGGTCGCTTCGAGGAGGGAGAGCAGACTGTCGAGGCGGCCAACGTCTTCGCCGAGGTGATCGCCGAGCAACGTGGCGGCCTCGTGATCGAGTCGGACCCCCGCGGCCCGAAGGCGCTCACCAATCCAGTCCGTTCGCTGCCGGCCAGTGCCAGCAGAGGTCGCCACCACCGAACCCTTGGCTTTGACGGAGGTGACGAGCGATGCCGGGATTGTTCCCCCACCTGCCACGAGGACCAAGAAACTCGTCGGCGGAAGCGCGTCGAGGACTTCGGCCAACCGCTTCGCATCAGCCGTGACCAATTTCCCAGCGTCGCGAATCACCACGATTCGACGGTCGACGAGGAATGCGGGGGTCATCAAGGAGTCGATTACCTGGCCAACGTCGAACTCCTCGACGGCTGGACCACCGAACTCCTCGACCACGAGGCCGCCGTCTCGACCGTCGAGCAGGGCCTGCACGACCGCACGTGCCCCTTGGGCGACGAGCGAGGCATCGTCACCTTGGACCAAGGTCACGGCCGACGCCACGGCGTCAGCCGGCATCGAGGATCATCTGGATTTCGTCACGAGCACGCCGGATTCCGGCAGCGTCGTGCACCCGAAGGACTCGGCATCCAAGCACCATCCCGAGGGCGTTGGCTGCGATCGATGCCTCTCGTCGGTCACCCACCTCGATGCCGAAGGTTTCTCCGAGGAATCCCTTCATCGACGCCGAGAGCAAGAGTGGGTAGCCATGGTCTGAAAGGCTCGCCGACGCACGCAGGAGCTCAATGCTCTGCGGTGTGGTTTTGCCGAGGTCGAGACCCGCGTCGATGATGATCTTCTCCTCCGGGATCCCCGCGTCGAGGGCTTGCTGCGCTCGGTCGAGGAGGAAGTCGGTCACATTGGCGACGAGATCGCTGTAGATCGGGTTCGGATCGGCGACGCGGGGCTTCAAGCGGATGTGGGTTGCCACCACAGCAGCCCCATGCTCGGCGGCTGCGGGAAGGTAGTCGGGGTCGCCAAATCCCGAGATGTCGTTGCCCATCACCGCGCCGACCTTGTAGCACTCTCGGGCGACCGACGCCCTCCACGTATCGACCGAAATCGGCACGTCGAATCGTCGGACGAGTTCAGCGACCCGCTCTACGACTCGGTCCATTTCCATGGCTTCGGTGACCTCTTCACCAGGTCCAGCCTTGACCCCACCCACGTCGAGGAGGTCGGCGCCGTCGTGGACGAGTTGCTCCGCCTTGGTGAAGAACGCATCGAGGGCGAAGTCGGTCCCACGGGTGAAGAACGAATCAGGGGTGGCGTTGAGCACTCCCATGACGAGCGCACGGTGCGACAGGTCGTAGGTGCGATCGCCGAGGATGAGGAGGTTCGGGAGCTGCATCGTTAGTAGAGCCTCGATGCGAAGGACTTGCGCAGTGCGAGGGTGCGCGGATCGGTCGGTGGCAGGGTCTCAAGGACGTCAACGCACGCAGCCTTGGCAACCTCATCCGTGCGAACGCTGTCGAGGAGTGCGCCGATGCGCTCCTCGGCGGCAGCGAATACTTCGTGGAGCGAATCAAGGCCTCGGGCGGCCTCGAGGAGGATGACCTCTGCTTCTGGGTCAGGGAGGAAGGGTTGCACGAGGTCGACCGCTCGCTGCGGCTGATTGGTGGCGACGAAGTGACGGCCGAGTGCGAACGCTGCGTCGCTGCGCTCAGGAGCGAGCTCCACTGCCCGCAGCAGTGAGGCCTCATCACCCGCGTCGATGAGCAGCGAGACCTCATCGAGCCCGGGGACGAGTTGCTTCACGAACTCCACGATCTTCGCTTCAGGCTGCGCTCCAATGAATCCGGGCATCAGTTTCCCGTCCATTGCCACGAAGACCGCGGGGATCGACTGCACCCGGAGCGCATTCGCGATTGCTGGGTTGGCATCGACGTCGACCTTCGCCAACTCCACCTGGCCACCGGTCGCCGCCACTGCGGCCTCGAGCATGGGGCCGAGCGTCTTGCAGGGTCCACACCACTCGGCCCAGAGGTCCACGATGACGGGCACCGTCTTCGATCGCTCGATGACGAGCTCGGTGAAGGTGGCATCGGTGACATCGACCATGGCAGTCAACGTAGCGGACAGACCATCCTCCGGTAGCGTTCGACCATGCCTGACCACCACGCCACGACCCCTTCGATTCCCGGAATCGCCGTCGACCGAGTCACCACGTTCGTCACCAGCGCCACTCCAGAACTCGTCGCCCCCCTCGACTTCCACTTGATCGCCGGTGGACGCTCCAACCTCACCTTCGCGGTGACCGATGCCAACGGTCGCCGTGTGGCGCTCCGCCGACCACCGGTGAGCCACGTCCTGCCAACCGCCCACGACATGACTCGCGAATTTCGCCTGCTCTCAGCAATTGCGCCCACGGGGCTCCCCGTCCCCAAGCCCCTCGCCCTCTGCACCGATATCGAGGTCAACGGGGCGCCGTTCTACGTCATGGAGTTCGTCGACGGCCACATCTTGCGGACTGCCGACCAGGCCACATCTGAGCTGACGCCATCAGTTCGTGGCGCCGTTGGCGCTCAACTGGCTGGAACCCTCGCCGCCCTCCACGCCATCGACGTCGATGCCGTTGGTCTCGGCGACCTGGCGCGACGTGATGGGTACATCGAACGTCAGGTCAAGCGGTGGTTGGGGCAGTTCGAGGCCATGGCCGTGCCTGGCGTCGACCATGGTGGCATTGTCGAAGCAGTCGGCGCACAGTTGCTGGCCACCGTTCCTGAACCCCAGCGGGTCTCGATCGTCCACGGTGACTACCGCCTCGACAACACCGTGGTGAACGACGATGGCCAGGTGATCGCCATCTTGGACTGGGAGATCTGCACGCTCGGCGATCCTCTCGCTGATCTAGGAACCCTGCTCTGCTACTGGGCAGAACCCGGAGATGGTCCCGTTGCCCTCATGGACTCCCCCACGCTCGCCGAGGGGTTTGCCACTCGAGATGAGGTGACCGCCGCCTACGCCGCAGCCTCGGGCCTCGACGTCTCCCGGGCGCCGTACTACACGGCCTTCGGCTTCTGGCGACTCGCCTGCATCCTCCAAGGCGTCTACGCCCGCTACGTCGGAGGCGCAGGGGCTGGCGACCAGGGAAGTGTCGATGGATACCCCGCCCACATCCGACGGCTCGCTGAGCTTGCCCAGTCAACGCTGGCCGGCGATCTGGCTCGGTGAACCGATACGCTCAAGTAATGGAGCAGCGACATGGCAAGTGACGACGACAGCATCTTTCGGATGCTCACCGAGGTTGCGCTCAACGAGCCCGTTCTGGTCGTCGGCCTCGATGGCTGGGTGGATGCTGGGCTCGGTGCATCAGCAGCGATGGCAACCCTCGTCGAGGCCACGAACGCCGAGCCAATCGCGGTCTTCGACAGTGACCTGTTCGTCGATCAGCGAGCACGCCGTCCCATTGCCCACATCGTCAACGGGGTCACTGAGTCCCTCAACTGGCCAGAAATTCTCGTTTCCCTCGGACGCGATCGAGCGGGTCGGGACCTCCTGTTCTTGACGGGACCCGAACCCGATTTCCACTGGCGCACCTTCGTCGGCGGCGTCATTGAGTTCTGCCTCAACCTGGACGTCGCAACGGTCGTCGGCCTCGGCGCGTTCCCAGCACCGACTCCGCACACTCGGCCCGTGAAGCTCGCCGCCACTGCACCGGCAGAGTCGCTCAACCTCGTCGAGAAGGTCGGGATCGTCCGGGGCGAACTCGACGTTCCCGCTGGGGTCACGGCTGCGCTGGAGATGGGCATGGGTGAAGCCGGGATCCCCATGATCACGTTGTGGTCCCGTGTCCCCCACTACGTGGCCGGCATGCCCTTCCCCGAAGCCTCGGTCGCCCTCATCGACGGGTTGTTCCAGACCACGGGCATTCGAGTCGACGCCGGTGAACTCCGCCACGCAGCCGATGCCTCACGGCGCCAGGTGGACGACCTCATCCAATCCAACCCTGAGCACATCGCCATGGTGCGAGCCCTCGAGAGCACGGTTGATGAGACGGAGGGCAATCCCTTCGGCGTGGAGGACCTCCCCTCAGGCGACGAACTCGCTGCGGAACTCGAGCAGTTCCTGCGCGGCGAGAATCCTCAGTAGTCCATCGAGTCGGCTCGGTCGGCGAAGGCCAGTCCGAGGAGGAACATCTCCGCATCGCGCTTCCTCGGTGCCCGGTCGGCCAGCGAGTGGAATGCCGGGGAGTGGTCGAGGTGCACGAGGTGACAGAGCTCGTGGATCACGACGACGTCGAGGACCCACTGCGGGGCACCTCGCAGGCGATCCGAAATTCGGATCTCACCAGATCCTGCTGAACACGACGCCCACCGGGTCCGTTGATTCGCCACGAAGCGAACCGATTGCGGTCGGGCGGTGCCGACGTAGGCGGGGGCGAGGGCCAGGGCTCGCTCAAAGAGCTCGGCATCAGAAGTGTGGAGGGTCGCTCTCCGCTTGGTGGCGCGCCTGAGCAGCGCCGTGATCATCTCCTCGCGCTCGCTCACACTCAGGTGCGCAGGGACGAGCACGACGAACCGATTGCCCTCGAAACGTGCGGTTGCACTCTTGACCCGAGCCGTGGAAGCCCGCACCTCGATTTCTGGCCGATCCCCGGTGGCGGGGATGACGGTGGAGGTGGTGCGACCCGAGCGGCGCTTGGCCATTTAGCGAAGGAAGTTGATGAGTCGCGGTGCCCGGTTGACGACTCGGCTCGGCGGTGCATCGGCGAATGCTGCGGCCACCTTGGGCGAGGCGAGGGCGAGCGCCTCAGCCGTGCTCTCGTCGACGTCGACTGGCACCTCAATGCGGTCGACGACCTTGCCGACCACCTGGACCACCATGGTGGTGGTTGCCTGCACGAGCAGCGCCGGATCAGCCATCGGCCAGGATTCTCGGTGGAGCAGCTGATCTGGGTGGCGGAGCTCCCAGAGCTCTGCGGTCACGTGCGGGGTCATCGGCGCCAGCAACTTGAGGAGCGTCTCTTGGCCTTCGGTGACAATCTGCGCGGTGGCCTCGCTCGATCGGGCGTAGGTCGACAGATCGTTCAAGAGCTCCATGCAGCGAGCAACCGCGGTGTTGTAGCTCCACCGATCGAAGTCCGTCGTCACCTGATGAATGGTGGCGTGGATCTTGCGCCGAATTGCCAGGTCTGCGTCGCTCTCGCCACTCCCGCTGAACGGTCCGTCGACTTCTGTACACAGACGCCAGAGGCGACCGAGGAATCGACCCATGCCGTCGATGACCGAGTCGGTTTGCTCGGTCCAGTCGATGTCATCAGCCGGCGGGCCCACGAAGAGGTGGAACAGGCGGAGTCCGTCGGCACCCACGGTGTCGTAGTAGGTCGCCGGGGCAACGAGGTTCCCCTTGGACTTGCTCATCTTCGATCCGTCCATACGGATCATGCCTTGGGTGAAGAGCGCCTTGAAGGGTTCGCGTGGCAGATCAGCCGGTGCGAATCCTGTGTCGATGAGCGCCCGCGTGAAGAACCGGGCGTAGAGGAGATGGAGGATCGCGTGTTCAATACCGCCGATGTACTGATCCACCGGCATCCACGCCTTCGCCGCCTCCGGCGAGAAGGGCACGTCATTCGAGAACGGATCACAGAACCGCAGGTAGTACCAACTTGAGTCCACGAAGGTGTCCATGGTGTCGGTCTCGCGCTCAGCGTCGCCACCGCACGACGGACACGTCGTGTACTTGAATGCCGGGTGCGTCGCCAACGGCGACTGTCCACTCGGGGTGAACTCCACGTCGTCGGGAGCGAGAACTGGCAACTGGTCCTCGGGAACCGGGACGACACCACAGGACGGGCAGTGGATCATCGGGATTGGGCAGCCCCAGAACCGCTGCCGAGAGACGAGCCAGTCTCGGAGGCGGTAGTTGACCGTCGCCTTCCCAATGCCCTCCTCCACCAGCCAAGCAATCGCAGCCGACTTGGCATCAGGGATCGACATCCCATTCAAGAACCCACTGTTGATCTTCTCGCCGTCACCGGCGTAGGCCTTGCCACCGTTGGCTTCGAAGTCCTCCGGCACCGCTGTTGTGCGAATGATGGGGAGGTTGAAGGTTTCGGCGAACGCCCAGTCCCGCTCGTCTTCGGACGGCACGGCCATGATGGCGCCGGTCCCGTACCCCATGAGCACGTAGTCGGCCACGAAGAGTGGCACCTCGGCCCCGTTGATCGGGTTCACGACGAAGGCGCCAGTGAAAGCACCGCGCTTGTCGAGGCCACCGGCGCTCGACGCCGTGCGCTCAATCTCGGTGGCAGCCGTTGCCATTGCCCGGAGCGCTTCGACCTCAGCACGACACGCGTCAGTGGTGACGACGTCGACGAGGGGGTGCTCAGGAGCGAGTACCGCGTAGGTCATCCCGAACATCGTGTCGGGGCGGGTGGTGAAGACCTTGACCGAGACGCCCTCATGACCCACGACCGCGAGGTCGAGCTCTGCTCCTTCGGAACGACCAATCCAGTTGGTCTGCATGGTCTTGACGCGCTCGGGCCATTCGAGGTCCGAAATGGCGTCGAGGAGTTCGTCGGCGTAGTCGGTGATCTTGAAGAACCATTGGGCGAGGTCGCGCTTCTGGACGAGGTCACCGGATCGGTCGCAGGTGCCATCGGCGTTCACCTGCTCGTTGGCGAGCACGGTTTGGCACCCAGGGCACCAGTTCACCGGTGCTTCACGGCGGTAGGCCAAACCGGCGTCGTGGAACTTGAGGAAGAAGGCTTGGTTCCAGCGCATGTAGCGGGGGTCGTGACTGGTGACCTCTCGGCGCCAATCCACCGAGTAGCCGAGACGGAGGATGGAGTTGCGGAGTTCTCCGATGTTCTTGTCGGTGAAGACGCGGGGGTGGGTTCCGGTCTTGATGGCGGCGTTCTCAGCGGGGAGTCCGTAGGAGTCGAACCCGAAGGGCGACAACACGGCTTTGCCCCGCATGGTTTGGTAGCGAACGATCAAATCTCCGAAGGTGTAGTTGCGGACGTGGCCCATGTGCGCCTGACCCGATGGGTAGGGGTACATGCAGAGCGAGTAGTAGTGCTCTCGAGGGTCGTCGTTCTCAATCTCGTAGACCCGCTCGTCCAGCCATCGCTTCTGCCATGCGGTCTCAATTGCTGCTACGTCGTACGCCTTCGCCATCTCGCAATTCTACGTTGCCGCGTTCGCCGTCCTCCCCAGTCCCCCATCTGGTTTCCCACAACCGCTCGGGACCTCGGGCGACAAGGAGTCCGCCCACAACTGCTAGGGTTGTCTCCTGACCTCGGGGGTATAGCTCAGTTGGTAGAGCGCTTGACTGGCAGTCAAGAGGTCAGGGGTTCGAATCCCCTTACCTCCACCACAACTCCGTAGGTCAGCGTCAGTTCTCGCCATCGACGGCTGACGTTGAATCGCGTGACCGGGTTATCGACCCAGTTGCGCCCACCCCTACGAATGAGGACCGCTGTGCCTGAAGAAGCAACCACCCAATCAACGACGTTCGCCGACCTCGGGCTCCGCCCTGAACTCCTCCAAGCACTGGGCGAGCTGGGCTACGAAGAGCCGACTCCCATCCAGGCTGCTGCGATTCCCGTCCTCGTCCAGGGCCACGACCTCCTCGGGCAGGCAGCGACCGGGACGGGAAAGACCGCTGCCTTCGCCCTGCCGATCCTGCAGTGCCTGAAGGCAGGTACCCGTGGTCGCCTCCCCGTTGCCATGGTGCTCGTGCCCACCCGAGAGCTCGCGATGCAGGTCTCTGAGGCCCTCCACCGCTACGGACGAGGCCTCGGCGTGCGCGTCGTCCCGGTCTACGGCGGCCAACCCATCGGACGGCAGCTCCGCTCCTTAGAGGTCGGTGTGGACGTTGTCGTCGCCACCCCGGGCCGAGCGCTCGACCACCTTCATCGCGGCTCACTCGACTTGAGCGAACTCGAAGTCGTCGTGCTCGACGAAGCCGACGAGATGCTCGACATGGGGTTCGCCGAAGACCTTGAAGCGATCTTCGACGCCACCCCCACTGAGCGTCAGACGGTGCTGTTCTCAGCCACCTTGCCCAAGCGCATCGACGCCATTGCGAGAAAGCATCAGCGCAACCCAGAGCGAATCCGCATCGTCGACGAGGTGAAGTCGGCTGAAGGCGCTGCCCGAGTCCGCCACTCCGCCTACATCGTCCAGCGTTCGCACAAAGCTGCAGCACTCGGCCGCATCCTCGACGTTGAATCCCCAACCGCAGCGCTCGTGTTCTGCCGAACTCGTGAGGCTGTCGACAGCCTGACCGAGACCATGAACGGTCGTGGGTATCGCTCCGAGGCACTGCATGGCGGCATGAGCCAAGACCAGCGCGACCGCGTCATGGGTCGCCTCCGTGGCGGCACCGCCGACCTGCTCGTCGCAACCGACGTCGCCGCTCGAGGCCTCGACATCGACCACCTCTCCCACGTCATTAACTTCGACGTCCCCTCCTCAGTCGACACCTACGTGCACCGGATGGGTCGAGTCGGGCGTGCAGGCCGAGAAGGCGTCGCCATCACGTTGGCCGAGCCACGCGAGCACCGCATGCTCAAGACCATCGAGCACGTGACCAAGCAGAAGATCACCGTTGAGAAGATCCCGACCGTCGCTGATCTGCGGGCTCGCCGCCTCGACGTCACGACCGCCACGCTCAGAGAGCAGATCCTCGAGGGCAACTTGGACGGCGTCCGCGTTGTCGTCGAGTCCTTGGCCGAAGAGTTCGACCTCATGGAGATCGCCCTCGCAGCTGTGCACCTCGCCCACAGTGCAATTGGCGGTCCAGAAGACGGTGAAGACATCCCAGAGGTGTCGCTGTCATCGGCACCCAAGGGTCCTGGTCGAGAGCGCGATCGCGACCGGGATCGAGACCGTAGCCGTGATGATCGTCCAGCCAAGGGTCGTCGCCCAAGTGGGCAAGGATCTGCAGGCTCGGTCCGCCTCTACGTGAGCCTCGGCCGCGAAGCTGGCCTGCGCCCCCAAGACCTCGTTGGTGCCATCGCTGGCGAGACGAGTCTCAGTGGTCGAGACATTGGCTCCATTGAGATCTCGGGCCGATTCAGCCTGGTCGACGTGCCAGAGGGCTCGGCCGATGAAGTGATCAGCGCACTGCGAGAGACGAAGATTCGGGGCCGAAAGGTCACGGTTCGTCGGGAGCGCTTCTAGCGCGAGTGCCATCGCTCGGCGACAATGACCACTATGGCCACGCACGCTCGGCGATCACGGCATCGATGGGTACCAGCCCTCGGGCTCCTCGTGGGCGTCACGATGTCCCTCACCGCTATCGCCGCACTCTACGACGCGACGACGCAGCGACCCTGGGCGCCACCAGCGGGACTGACCTACGTGGACACCGGTGGGTACGCCACGCGGTTCATCGCTCTTGGGCCGCGCCGCGCCCACCCGATCGTGCTCATCCATGGGGCCTTCGAATCTGCCGACACCTGGAAGTCAGTTGCTCGGTTGCTCGGGCGCCGATTCCACGTCGAGGCCTACGACCTGAAGGGCTACGGCTACACCGAGCGACGCGGACCCTACGACATCTCTGCACTCGCTGACCAACTCGCCGCATTCCTCAGCGTTCGCCACCTCACCCACCCCATCCTCGTCGGTCACTCCCTCGGCGCCGGCGTCATCGCACGGTTCGTCCTCAACCACCCGCACGTGGCGGCAGGCATCGTGTTCCTCGACGGCGATGGCCTCACGGCGAACTACCCCACGTGGGTGTTCCGCGATCTCGTGCCTGAACCATTCCGTACCGCGCTGTATCGATCGCTCCTCAGCAATGACCTCCTCGTCGGGGAGGTGTTCGCGCTCGCCTGTGGGCCACAGTGTCGCCCGCTCACCCATGCCCAGCTCGATACGTTCGAACGGCCGTTCTTCGTCGCCGGAGCGGAGCAGGCCTTCTTCACGATTGCGAGTCACCCACTCGTCGGCGTGACCATGGCGCAGCGTCATGAGCTCTCGATGCTCAGCACCCCTTCGCTCGTGATCGTCGGGGCGCATGATCCAGAGCTCAGCCCGCAACAAGCTGCAGCGGCCGCACGCGACATCGGTGCACCGTCCCCAACGGTGCTCTCCGGCGATGGACACCTCGCACTGTGGTCAGATCCCCTCCACGTGGCTCAGGCTCTCGCCGCCTTCTGTGATCGCCTGGCGTCAACCACTCCCGTGGGGTAGTTCTCGATGGACGACACCCCGGGTTGGCGCGCCGGCCGACCCCTCCTCATGGCAGCGCAATTGCACGACGTTGCCGTCAGGATCAACCACATCGAGATGCGCTACGGCGTTCCACGTGAAGGATCGATTGGTCAGCATGCCACCTGATGCCACCACAGCGGTCCGTGCCCGCTCCAGGTCGTCGACGGTGAACTGTGGCTTCACCGCAGCATCACTCCGCACCTGACCGTGCCTCTCGCTTGCGAGCGACGCGTGGTGGAGGTACACCTCAACCACGGCGCGGACGAGGACGTCATCGCCCACGGTCTCGATCGTCGATGGTGCGAGAACGGCGGCGTAGAAGCCAGCCAGGACATCCGGTTGAGCGGTGAAGATCACGACTCCGGGCGACACCTGCGTTGCTCCCATCACAACCTCCCCCGACCCTCCGACCTCTGACTCAGGAATTCCCACGCGCCTCAGCCGCGTCGACGATGCGCTGGAGCATCGTCGGGAAGATGAAGTGGTGGAAGGGCAGCACCGAGAACCAGTAGGCACGACCGAGAAGTCCGCGTGGACGGTACGTCGCTTCTTGCGTGATGACGCTCCCCTGGCCAACCGGGGCAACCGTCCACGTCAGCCACGCCGATCCCGGGAGCCGCATCTCTGCCCGAAGACGCAAGGTGGTCGGCGCTTGGACATCTTCAATGCGCCAGAAGTCGAGGGCATCGCCGATCTTGAGCACCGCACGCCGTCCTCGTCGGAGTCCGGGGCCGCCGAAGAGTTGATCGAGGAGTCCCCGGACCTCCCAGAGGAACTGGCCGCCGTACCACCCCTGCTCTCCCCCGATAGAGGAGATTTCTGCGAAGACCACCTCAGGCGCACAGGTCGACGTTACGGTCCGCCGATCGGTGAACACCGTTCCCCCAGCCCACGCGGGGTCGAGTTCGTTGGGTTGGAACGTCACGAGGTCGGCATCGGAGAACGTGGTGGGTGCCCCGGTGGAGTTGGTGACCTCGAGCGCCCGAGTGATGGATTGATCGAGGTGGAGCGGGGTCACACCGAGTTCCGCGCAGGCATCACGTCCCTTCACGATGACCTCGTTGACGAGAGACTGAACGAGCTCCTTCGCCAAGGGAACCGGCACCGGCGTCACGAGGCCAATCCAATGCGACGACAAGCGAGGCGTGAGCACCGGGACGGGGAGGAGGACCCGCTTCGGAAGCCCTGCGCACTTGGCGTAGGTCGCCATCATCTCGGCGTAGGTGACGACGTCGGCTCCACCGACCTCGAAGATGCCGGGCTCGAGGTCGTCTCGAAGGACGGTGGCGACCACCAGCGAGACCGCATCGGCAATGGAGATTGGCTGACACTTCGTCGACACCCACTTCGGCGTCACCATCACGGGAAGGAGATCGACGAGGTATCGGAGCATCTCAAAACTCGCCGAGCCGGATCCAATGATCACCCCGGCGCGCAACTCCACGGTTGGCACCCCGGAGGCGGCGAGAATTTCGCCAACCCGCTGGCGACTCGAGAGGTGATCACTCAACTCCTCGTCACCGTCGCCGAGGCCTCCGAGGTAGATCAGTCGCTCTACGCCAGCCGCTGCCGCTGCTGCCGCGAAGTTCTCGGCCTGGCGCTGCTCGCGCTCCGCCCAGTCCTCGCCCTCACCAATGGCGTGGACGAGGTAGATGGCGGTGTGGACGCCATCCATCGCTGCGGTGAGGTCGCCTTCGACGCTTCCCTGCACGATCTCAACAGCGTCAGCCCATGAGGCAGCGTGGAGTTTGGCTGGTGTTCGAGCGAGACAGCGAACCTCGCAGCCCTGAGCGATGAGGGCAGGAACAACCCGGCCGCCGACGTAGCCCGATGCACCAGTGACCAGAACTCGTCGTGTTGTCATAGTCGAACGGTAGTGGCACCGCTCCCGGTCAACTCCCGACGGAAACTCGTGGCAACCACTCATTTGGTTGCAACTGCGTTGCAGAATGGTGGACACCATCGTGCGGAGTGGGTAGCATGTGCTACGCAGCTCGGATGAGCAGCGCTGTTGCTCAGTACTTCCAGAACGATCACCGGAGGAAGCAATGCCACGACGGACCGAAGATCTCGAAATTCGTATGATCGAAGAGGCCATTGCCGCCATTGAGCAGGACGGCGAAGCGGCGATTCGGGTGCGCGACATCTGTAAAGCCTGCAGCGCTCGCGAACCCGCCCTGTACCTCCGGTTTGGAAGCCGAGCTGGCCTGATCGTGGCCGCACAAGCCGAGCGCTACCGACGGTCGATCGAAATCTTGGTCACCCGTTCGCTCTCCGCACTCAACGAGACCATTGAGACCGGCGACCTCAGCACCTTGCTGAAGCGGGCCGTTGATTGGGGCTTCGATCCGGACCTTCGCAACCGCCTGACGCGCATCAACGTGATTGGCAGCTCGGTTTCTCGTCCCGCCCTCGCCGAAGCGATCGCCGAGGTGAACAACGAAGCCATCCACGAACTCGCTGGTGGCGTGGAGCGGGCTCGTGACGCCGGCCTGATCAACCCCGTCGGCACTCCCGAAGCCCTCGCCGCGTGGTACCTCGGTACCGCCACCAGTCGCTNCTTCGTCGAGTTCAAAGGCTCAGCAATGACAGACGACACCTGGAATGACGTCTTCATTGCCTCTCTGACTGCAGTACTCCTCGGCGGGGATCGGGCCGCCACGTTGCTCACCGACGCTGTCTAGAACACCGATCCTCGCGAGCTGAGCTCGCCCGGAACGACGAGGTGCCGCCTTCGCCCTAACCTAGGGGGGTGCCATCACCATTCCTCTTCACGCGCCCTAATCTTTGGAGCGTGGGGAGTGTGGATGCTCCCGAGATCGTGACGTCTGCGTGGATTGACGACCAATTGGCGTCGACCTACGACCGCCTTGGGGTGCGTGGGGGCTTGCTGGAATCGGTTGCAGGGATCGTGGCTCGCCGCTGGTGGCCGGAAGGAACCTGCTTCGATGAAGCTGCTGCTGCTGCGGGAGCCCGTGCGCTCGAGCTCGCCGGAGTCGCACCGCATGAGGTGGACCTCCTCATCTCAACGTCGGTGTGCAAGCACCACCTCGAACCGAGCGTGGCCTGCGCCGTGCACGCTCGCCTCGGACTCAGCACCACCTGCACCAATTTCGACCTCGGCAACGCCTGTCTGGGTTTCATGAACGCCATGGCCATTGCAGCGATGGCGATCGAGACGGGAATGGCCAAGGTCGTCCTCATCGTCGACGGCGAAGGCAGCCGCCAACCGCAAGAGGCGACCATCGCTCGCCTCCAAGACCCGTCGACCACCGTTCAGGATCTCTTCGAGCAGTTTGCATCCTTGACCCTCGGGTCTGGTGCAGCCGCCATGGTGATGGGTGGGTCTCGAGATGGTGCCCACCAGTACCTCGGTGGTATCAGCCGGGCGGCAACCGAGCACCACGACCTCTGCGTTGGAGACCTCACGTCAATGCGCACCGACACCGCAGGTCTCTTGACTGCTGGGCTGGATCTCGCTCGTGCCGCCTTCGACGACGCACTCGCTGAAGGCTGGGAGTGGACCAACTGCGACCGCTACGTCATGCACCAGGTCTCCAAGGTGCACACCGAGCAGCTTTGCGCTCGACTCGGGGTCGATCCCACGCGTGTCCCCCTCACGTATCCCGAGTTCGGCAACATGGGTCCGGCCGCCGTTCCGTTCACCCTCGCGTCTATCGCTGACACCATCACGAGTGGCGAGCGGGTGCTCCTCATGGGCATTGGCTCAGGACTCAACTGCGCCGCCACTGAACTGCGCTGGTAGGACCCGTGTCGGTGACGCCCCCGCCGAGTCCCGCACTGCTCCGCCGGCTGGGCCTCGATCCAACGTGGTCCTCCGAGGTGACCTTCACTGGGTCTGATGGACGGCCCGTAACCTGGCACTACCTCGACACTGGTCGTCAACCAGAGACCACTGCAACGCTCGTGTGCGTGCACGGGAACCCCACGTGGTCCTACCTCTGGCGTGGCCTCCTCGAGCAGTTGCCCCCTACGTGGCGGGTCATTGCCGTTGATCAGACCGGTATGGGGTTCTCCGAACGCAACCGTCCGCGCCGCTACGCCGATCGAGTCGACGAACTCGTCACCTTCTGCCGCACCGTCGCTGATGGGCCGCTGGCCTTGGCCGCCCACGACTGGGGTGGGGCAATCGCGATGGGGGCAGCGCCACACCTGCCGGTCACCCACCTCATCTTGTCCAACACCGCGATTGCCAAACCGGACGGCGTCGCTGTTCCGCCCCTCATCGCCGTCGCTCGTCGCTTCGCGGGACTCATCTGTCAGTACACGTGGGGCTTCGTTGAGGGAACAGCGCTCATGACCGAGTGCCGACACCGAGCGGCCCTGCGCGCCCCTTATCGAGGGGCCGCTCGCCGCTCAGCTGTTGCCGAGTTCGTTGCCGACATTCCCGTTCGGCCGAGTGACCCGTCCTTCGCCGCACTCGCAGCTGCTGCCGATGCGCTGGAGGGCCTCGTCGTTCCCACCTTGCTCGTCTTCGGCGGCCGTGACCCCGTGTTCCACGATCGCTTCCTCGCCGATCTTCATACTCGACTCCCCCACGCCTCGGTGGAGCGAATCGCCGACTGCGGTCATCTCGCTCCACTCGACGCTTCTTTTCCGGGAACGGTCGCAGCGTGGCTGACTGAGACGCCCGCCATCGAACGACCCGTCGTGGGCGAGGATCGCCCGCCCGGTGGTTCGGTCTACGACACCATCGAACACCATGTCGACGATGCTGCGGTCATCCTCGGCATCGGCGATCACCAGTACTCGTGGTCGACCCTCGCAACGAAACGAGCGATCGCCGCTTCCGTCCTCCAAGCACACGGAATTGGCGTCGGCGACAAGGTGGCCGTCCTCGTGCAGCCGGGACTCGATCTCCTCGCTGCCGTCGCTGCCCTCTGGGCAGTCGGTGCGGTGCCCGTCGTCGCTGACTTGACCGGTGGCCTCCGCCAACTTCGCCGACTCCATCGAGCGGCTGCTCCACGTGCCGTTGTTGGCACGGGGAAGGCGCTGGCACTGAGCACGGTGCTTGGACTTGCCCCCGGTGCCATCCGGTTCTCGACCGACGGTCACCTCGGGATTGATCTGCGAGAGGGAGATGCCCTGCGAGCAGCGGCCTTCGCACACCTTCAACCACAGGACCTCGCGGCGATCGTCCATACGTCGGGCGCAACGGGGCCAGCCAAGGCCGTTCGCTACACCCATGGCGCCTTGGCGGCACAACGTGACGCCCTCATGCGCTCATTCCCCATCGCAGAAGGCACCGCATTCACGACATCCTTCGCCCCCTTCCTCTTGCTCGCCCCTGCGCTCGAGCGAACGTGTCTGCTCGCCGACATTGCCTTCGACCACCCCGAACGGCTCACGAGTGATCACCTCGTGGCGTTAGAGCACGTGTGCCCGATTGACGTTGCCTGGCTCTCCCCTGCTGCTGCACGACGCGTTGCCGATCCTGGTGGCTCCAGTCCCACCACGCTGCGTCGAGTCCTCCTCGCGGGAGCGCCGATCCCAGAGTCACTCCGAAGGGCAATGGTTGAACGAACCACTGCCGTGGTCGATGCCCCCTACGGCATGACCGAATGTCTCCCAATCACCACCGGCCGTACTGCCGAGGCTGGACCCCATGGGGGCAACCCGACTGGTGCTCCCCTCGAGGGTTGCACGGTGGTCATCGCGCCAATGGATGACCCCCTGGCTGACGTTGATGATGGGGCGGTTGGCGAAATCCTCGTCGCTGCACCGTGGATGTTCGACGGGTATGACCAGCGGTGGACCGTAAATGCCACCACATCGGTCAACCGAGGAGGGGTTCGCTTCCACCGAACGGGCGATGTGGGCTACCTCCATAACGGCAACCTCTTCCACCTCGGTCGCCTCCAGCACGTCGTTTTCACCTCCAAGGGCCCTGTGGCGAGTGTGGCCATCGAGCAACCCATTGAGGCAGCTACTCGCTGGACCGTCGCTGGTGTTGGTGTCGGCCCTGCCGGCACCCAAGTCATTGCCGTCGTCGTTGGTGGGACCGGGCACCTCCGTCTCGCTCCAGCTGAGATGGCGGCTTCAGTCCGAGAAGCTTCGGCTCATCCAGTCGCTGCGGTGCTAACTGGCGCTTTGCCGCTCGACCGTCGTCACCGATCCAAGATCGACCGAACAGCACTCGCCGGTGATGCCAACCGACTCCTGTCGGGGCGATGAAGGTCTTCCTCACCGGCGCCACCAGCTTGCTCGGGCGAACCGTCGCCCTCCAGCTCCTCGAGCGCGGCGACACGGTCACCACCTTTCAACGCCGCCCAAGCGGCCTCCCCACGGCGGAAGTCCTCGGTGATCTCCGCGATAGCCAAGCGCTGTTGGCGGCGGCGCATGGCCACGATGCCGTGATCCACCTCGCAGCACTGGTCACCCCCCGCCCCTCCTGGGAGGACGCCATCGATGTCAACGTGAATGGGACTCGCACCGCCCTCGACGCCGCTCGAGGCGCCGAGCGATTCGTCTTCATTTCCTCACCATCGGTGGCCTTCCACGGCGTAGCGACAACTGGGGGCGAAAGCGGACCGGCACGTTACGCCGGCCGGGATCGCTACACAACGACAAAGGCCATGGCCGAGCGACTCGTCCTCGAGCGGACCGACGTTCCAACTGTCGTCATCCGGCCGCACTTGGTCTGGGGTCCAGGCGACACCCAACTCGTTGGACGACTCGTCGATCGAGCAACCACTGGGCGCCTCCGGCTCATCAATCACGGACGAGCCCTCGTCGACACCACCTATGTCGACGACGCCGCAGCAGCAATTGTGGCCGGGCTCGACGCCGCCACGCCGAACAGCGCAGCGGTGGGGCGTGCATGGACCGTCACCGGCGATGATCCCCGCCCCGTAGGCGAACTCATCGAGGGCATCTTGAAGGCCATGGGAGTTGACCGCAACCTTCGCAGTATTCCCGCACCGCTCGCTCGCGGTCTCGGCGCACTCTTCGAACGCTTCTGGCGGGGCGATGAACCGCCGCTGACATCCTTCGCAGCGCAACAGATGTCAATGGCCCACTGGTTCGACCAGCGAAGTGTCCACGAAGCTCTCTCATGGGCACCGGTCGTGACCGTCGCCGCAGGCCTTGACCGACTCGCCGCAGCACATCGGCGGTGAACACGTCGTCGAGGGTTACGCCTTCTTCGTGATGGTCAAGATGCCCCAGACCACGGCAGCCGTGATCGCCCCAAGACAGACCACGGTTGCGCACCAACCGGCGACTCGAACGGCGAGACTGCTCGATGGGCGCGTCGCTCGATCGCTCGCGACCACAGTGAGGGCGACCATGACGACGAGGCCGAGACCCAATGCGAGTGAGACCTCAACAATCTTTCCGAGCACGTGCCAATCGAGCAGTGCTGTAGATGCTGCCTTCACGGGAGTTGCCATCAGGAGTTCACCTCTGCGGTCTCGAGTTCGCTCGACCACGGCTCGTTGACGTTGGTCGAGGTCACGGGATTACGTTTTGCCATGGCGAACAAGCCGCCGGCGTAAATCGCCACGACGACGCTGAGTACCACCGTTCCGGCGGTCGCACCGAGGAGCGCTTCAACCCCATAGGCCGCAGCGCCAACGAGCGCAGCGACTGGCAGCGTCGTCAACCATGCGATGACGACTCGTCCAGCGAGCGCCCATCGAACCACACGACCCTTGGTCGCCACACCAGTTCCAATGACTGAACCCGTGGCGACGTAGGTCGTCGACAGTGGCAAGCCGAAGTGAGAAGACGACAAGATCGCGACCGACGAACTCACCTGAGCAGCAACACCGGCGACGGGGTCGAGTTCAGTGAACCCATGCCCCATGGTGCGGATGATTCGCCATCCTCCGATGAAGGTGCCAAGCGCCATCGCTGCTGCGCAAACCACAATGACCCAACTCGGCGTTGGAGCCTTGGCAGCAATGGTGCCGTTGGCAACGAGTGCCAGGGTCAATACACCCATGGTCTTTTGCGCATCGTTCGTCCCGTGGGCGATGGATTGGAGCGACGACGCACCAATCTGCCCGACCCGCATGCCAATGCCTCGAGCGGGTGCGTCAGCTGCCGTCAAGATGCCTCGGCAGATTCGGGTGGCCAATCCGGCAACCACGAGCGCGATCACCGGAGCGATGATCGACGGTACGGCAACCTTGGCGATCACGCCATGCCAGAGCACCGCCCCTGAACCAGCGGCGGCGAAGGTAGCTCCGATCACTCCACCAATGAGGGCGTGGCTCGAACTCGATGGAAGCGTGAAGTACCAGGTGGTGAGGTTCCAGCAGATCGCTCCGGCGAGCCCGGCGAAGACGACCGCCAAGGTCACGTGCGTTTGGTCAACGATTGCCGACGCCACGGTCGCCGCGATCTTGAGCGACAAGAACGCACCGATGAGGTTCAAGATCGCTGACAGCGCGACCGCAAGGCGGGGCGACAGCGCCTTGGTGGCGATCGTTGGAGCAACAGAGTTCGCCGTGTCGTGGAAGCCATTCGTGAAATCGAAGGCAAGCGCCACGACAACGACGAGCGCGAGGACGATGGAATTGTGCACGGGGTTCTGTTTAGATCAGGAAATCGCTCTCGTGACGCTTTCGTGGCAGTAGTTCAGCCAAGGTTCGCCAAGAGTTCACCATCGCGACACTCAGCGAGCGAGAAATGAGGTGTGTCTTCGCATTGGCGCACCCTCGCGCCCGTCCAAGGTGTTCCTCGTACGCTGTCACCATGGAACTGGCATCGTTGTTCGATCGAGTCAGCACACGCATCCTTGGGCCACTCCACGATGGAGCCGTCAAGGTCCCCGAGATCACCGTCGTGTTCTGGTGTCTCAAGTTGGCGACAACCGCCATGGGTGAAGCAGCCTCGGACTGGTCCGTGCATTCCATCAGCCCACCCGTTGCAGTCCTCATTGGTGCGAGCGTGTTCGCACTGGCGATTGTCGTGCAACTGCGTCGAGTGCGCTTTGAGGCACCGGCGTACTGGTTCGCGGTGTCCATGGTCGGCGTCTTTGGCACCATGGTCGCCGACGTACTCCACGTCGGCCTTGGCGTGTCCTACGTCATCTCGACCATCGGCTGCGCAGTCCTGTTGACTGTGATCTTCGTTGCGTGGCAGATCCGAGAAGGCACTTTGTCGATCCACTCGATTTCCACCCGCCGGCGCGAGCTGTTCTACTGGGCAGCCGTGGTGGCGACCTTCGCCTTTGGGACTGCCATTGGTGACCTCTCCGCAGTCACCATGCACCTCGGCTACTTCGGCTCAATCTGGCTCTACGCCGCAGCGATCGCCGTGCCGGGCCTCTACTACGCCACCACGCACCAGCACGGTGTTGTCTGCTTCTGGGCCGCATACGTCCTCACGCGCCCACTGGGCGCGTCCATTGCGGACTGGATTGGGGTGAACCACCACCGAGGTGGACTGAACCTCGGGCCCGGTGTCGTGGCCCTCATTGGGATTGTCGCGATTGCGATCATGGTGCTCATCACGGTGCGACGCGACGAGGCTGCTCGACGCTGAGCAAGCTGCGTGACGACCACCTAACCTCGGTTGAGCACTCAAGGAGGAACCATGGTTGATGTCGCAACCGCTCGAGGACCTGTCGCTGCTTCCGACCTTGGTCGGACGCTCATGCACGAGCACATCTTCGTCCTCACTCCAGATGTGCAGCAGAACTACCCCGAAGAGTGGGGCAACGAAGGAGACCGAATCGACGATGCCGTCGCCAAGTTGTCGGCACTCGCTGCTGCGGGAATCTCGACCATCGTCGACCCAACCGTGGTGGGCCTCGGTCGCTACCTCCCCCGAATCGCCGAAGTCGCCGCACGCGTTCCTGATCTCAACATCATCGTGGCCACTGGGTGCTACACCTACGACTCGGTGCCGTTCTTCTTCCACCACCGTGGACCCGCAGTTGGCGAAGTTCTCGGTATCGACGTCCCCGACCCCATGGTCGACTTCTTCATTGGCGACATCACCGAGGGCATCACCGGGACCGGTATCAAGGCCGGAATGCTCAAGTGCGCCATCGACCACCAAGGACCAACCAAGGGCGTTGAGCGGGTCATGCGTGCCGTGGCCAAGGCGCACCTCGCAACCGGGGTTCCCATCACGGTCCACACTCACCCTGAATCCCGTCAAGGTCTCGAGGTGCAGCGGATCATGGGTGAAGAAGGCGTCGCCCCCGAGGCAATCATCCTCGGCCACAGTGGCGACACCAACGACGCCGACCACTTGAGCGCTCTCGCTGAAGCAGGATTTTGGCTCGGCATGGACCGCTTCGGCATCAACCTCGCCACAACCTTTGAGGCTCGTGCCGACATCGTGGTCGAACTGTGTCGCCGCGGCTTTGCTGCAAAGATGGTGCTCAGCCACGATGCGGCCTGTTACATCGACTGGATTGAACCCGGAGCGATGGCCTTCATGCCCGACTGGCACTACCTCCACCTCACGGGCGAGGTCATCCCCTACCTGCTCGACCACGGGGTCACCGAAGCGCAGGTAGAGGAGATGCTCGTGGCCAATCCACGGGCAATCTTTGAGGGTGCGCGCCCCTAGGCCTGTCGCATCGGGTGCAGCGCCGTTGTCCACCGTTCGATCTCGTCGAGCATTGCATTCGCTGCCATCACCGATGCGTCGGGAGGGGTGAACACGCCGTTGTCGATCTGGGTTTGTGGGAAGGGCAGGTAGACGGCCTCGACGACTGCCACCATTCGAAGCGCTGCGGTGATCTGCTTCAGCTGTTGGACGGCTCGTGTGCCGGCGGAGACCCCGCCGTAGGAGACGAATCCCACTGGCTTGCGCTGCCACTCTTGGTAGAGGAAATCAATGGCGTTCTTCATCGCCGCATTCACGCCGTGGTTGTACTCGGGCACAACGAACACGTAGGCATCGCCTCGAGCGATCGTCGCCGACCAGGCCTTGGTGTGGTCGTGGACGTACTGGGCGAGCATGGGGTGGTTCGGCTCATCGAACAACGGGAGTCCCGCATCGGCGACATCGACGATCTCAACCTCAAAGGCTGGGTGGCTCGCAGCAATTCCCGCGATCCACGTGGCGATCGACGGACCGATTCGCCCCGGGCGCGTTGATCCAATGATGACCTGCAGTACGGGCTTCGGCACGATTCCTCCGTGGAGATTGGCAGCCCCGCCACTCTAGGAGGTCGCCGAAAGCGCTCCTGCGTCCTCTTCAGCGCGCGAATCGCTCAAGAGGGGGAATCCAACGAGGGGGAACACGAGCACCGACAACATCCCCGCCGCCACAATCGCCGATGCGTTCACGGCGAGCATGGTGTGGGTCTCGAGCCCAATTTGGGTCAGCACCACGAGCAGGGGCAACGCTGTCGACTGGAGGACTGCAAATCCCCACCTCGATCGTCGGTCGAGATCTCGGCGGTAGAGGACGAGTGCAGGAACTCCCCGGACGACGAAGAACAACAGGCAGAAGATCGGGACCCGCAGCGCACCGAGGGTTGCAAAGAAGTGCGCGTCCATCCCCATCCCACTCACGATGAAGAAGATCGGGATGAAGAACCCATACCCCACGGCATCGAGCTTCGGTTCGAGTCCTTCTGCCTGCTCCTCGGTGATGCCGAGGCGGATCACCATTCCCGCAGCGAAGGCACCGAGGAGGAGGTCGATGCCGAGGTGTACCGCAAGGGCGGTCATCGCCACCACGAAGAACAGCACGAGTCGAATGGGCAGTTGCGTCGAACTGTGGAGTTGACGTTGGAGCGCAGCGAGCACCCGCGGCGGTTGGCGTCGGGTCGCCAAGAACAAGAGTCCGCCGACGAGGACGATGAAGGACCCGAGCACGAGGAGTTGGTTGGCGGGGTCGTGGGCCCCCACGAGCACTGTGATCGCCACAATGGGGCCGAACTCTCCCACCGAACCAGCAGCGAGCAGCAAGGTTCCCTGTCGACTTCCGAGGAGCCCTCGATCTCGAAGCATCGGCAGCAAGGTCCCAATTGCCGTAGTGGTGCAGCACAAGCCAAGCAGGAGTGTGGAGATTGCGAAGCCGGTCGCCACGAGGATGACGGCCACGATCAATCCAAGGACGAGACTGGCCGTCCAGGCCAAGAGTGCAGTGATGATGGGGCGTCCAGCAACCGCACGGACCTCGACTTCGTAGCCAGCCATGAAGAACAAGAGGCACAACCCGAGCGTCGAGAACTCGTGGATCGATGCGTCGACGTGAACGAGGTTGAGGAGCGATGGACCGATCGCCATGCCAAAGAGGAGTTCGAAGAGCACCGACGGCACTCGAAGTCGCTTGGCGAACTCTGCACAGATGGGTGCAGCGACACCAACCGCGGAGATGATGAGCAGACCATGCGTTGGATCCTCAGCCACGGAGGAAGGGTAGCCGCCTCACTCCTCGTCGCCGGAGCGCTCAGCTCGACCGGAGGCGAACCCTCCCGTTGTTCACCTCGTGACCCTCTCGCCGAAGGCGTCGTTCCTGCTCGGCGGCGAGGTGCTCGGGAAGTTGACCATTGGCTCGCACGACGCGGTGCCAGGGCAGTTCGTCGCCGTAGAGCGAGAGGACGGTACCGACATACCTCGGGCCACCACACCCTGCGGCTCGCGCCACCTCACCGTAGGTCCACAGATCCCCCTCCGGGATCGCAGCGACGACGGCAGCAA
>TBL_comb48_EPIDRAFT_1000107_pt1 | contig 60146 bp, 78 predicted proteins | sample TroBogEpilimnion_37_FD_10681 | JGI IMG/M metagenome (IMG submission 10681) | reverse complement strand
TAACAAAACCACTAACAAAACCGCTGACAAAACCGCTGACAAAACCGCTGACAAAACCGCTGACAAAACCGCTGACAAAACCGCTGACAAAACCGCTGACAAAACCGCTGACAAAACCGCTGACAAAACCGCTGACAAAACCGCTGACAAAACCGCTAAACAGCCTGTTAAGCCTGTTAAGCCTGTTAAGCCTGTAGGCAAACAGGCTCGTTTTTTCAACATCCGCGTATTTAACGCGGATGGCACAGAACAATTTTTTGAAAACACACAGTTACCTAAAGTCGAAAAGACTTTAGGTACGGGCTGCGTAAGCGGTGCAGCTTTGCGTAAAAAAGCTGCACTGTCTATAGGTCCTGTCGAAGGTAAGACTAAGACAGGACTAAAAATCGTTCTTACAGCGATACCTTAATAAAAGACAGAGCTATTTTTTAAATAGCTCTTTTTGACTCGTAATTAATACCCGCTTTTTAGCGGGTATTTTTTTGTCTAAATTTTTGCGATTGACTCGAATTTGCGATTGACTCGAATTTGCGATTGACTCGCTAACAAGTGTTTTTATTTTAAAAATGTACTTGTTTTTTTATTTTTATTTGTTATTATTAAGCCGTAATTTGTTTTATCACTTAGATAGATGTCTATCTAAGTTTTTTTAAATTTAATCGCCGGATTATCCGGCAAGGTGCTTACAATGAAATACAATGTTGAAACACAATTCGGCACTTTTGAGTGCACAGCAGACCTTTTCTTGACCAGAAAAGGAACGGAAGTTCACTTGCACAGAGTGAACGGTCTGCCACCAACATTAGCTAATGTTGGTGGCTGCATGGAAGGCTGGGAGACCATTGTTAATGAACTGCACAAAATAGCTGCAGTTAGTGGTGATGCTAGTTCTGGCAATGACGACAACGACAACGACAACGACCATGCTGTTGTTGTACAATCGGCTGAATCTTGCCGCGCTGGTGAAATTTTAGAAACCGACACAATTCATGTCGGTGCATGTGGTTTTTGCGGTGGAGACATCGTTGTACCACAAGGACATTCTTTTGGAGCTTGCTACCAATGTGGTAGCATCTAGCAATAACAGCACACGGACTTAGTACCCGCTTTTTAGCGGGTATTTTTTTGTCTAAATTTTAGCGATTGACTCGCTAACAAGTGTTTTTATTTTTTTGCGATTGACTCGAATTTGTGCTTAACATAATTGCACAACGATTGCAAATTTTTCGTAATTCGATTTAAGCCTAGGCTTTTAAAAACGTGTACTAGGGTACAGGTTAAAAATTTTCGTGTCTTAAATCTAATTATAAAAGTCTTATTTTCTGAGATATTAGAGCGCTATATACAACGATTAGCAACGGACTAATGCTAATGTATAGCTTTTTTATTTTTGTCGCGTAACGGCAAGCGTAGAGCGTTTTAGAGCATTTAACATATAGGCAATCGAGTCAAATCCGACCGCAAACATTGCCGGTCATAAGCCTGTACAACAAACGGCAAATGTCGGCATAAACCTTGCTAATAGCAAAAGCCGTGCCGTTATTTACCCTAGTACATATCCGTCCTATCCACCTATTTTTTTAGGCATAAACCTTGCTATTAGCAAAATCCGTGCCGACTTTTTACCTAACACAAAATACGATAGACTGCAAATTTATTTTCTCTGTCTGTTTTTGACTCGAAAATTTTAGGCATAGGAATTGCTATTAGCAATTAGTGTGCCGTTATTTTTTTAGGGTTATTTTTTTAGGGGTGAATAGCACGGAATTGACTCGAAAAACAAAACCCGTTATAAAACAATAGCTTACAAATCGGCATGTGTTTTGCCTTAGCAATTAGCGTGCCTAAAAATAAAGTCGTTATAAAACAAGGACTTATAAAAGTTGTTATAAAACAATAGCTTAAGTTCGGAAGAGAGCAGGGGAGAGCACTCCGGCATAGATTTTGCCTTAGCAAATACCGTGCCGAAATAAAATCGTTATAAAACAAGGACTTACGTTCGGAGAGGGCAGGGCAGGGGGTCTAGGTCAAAAATCCATTTTCACACGCTCTATCTGTCTAAAATTCCATGAAGCAAAAATTCAAACCATTTTTCTCAAAAAAAATATCATAAAAAATTCAAAAAAGTAGTGTACCTGTTTTTGTGTTAAAAAAAGGGTCTTTTTTGTCTTTACTCTAACGGATTTTAGCCTAAAAAGTGTCTTTTTTAGCTTCGACTCTAACATATTTTTGCAAAAAAAGTGTCTTTTCTCACAAATTTTAGGCTAAAAAAGCACCGAGTCCGTGTTGAACCGTGTTACATATACCCTACTAAAGATTTTAAATAAAATAAATTATTTTAGTAGTAAAACGTAATTATTTTATTAGCTATATAAGCACTATATAAGTAACACGGTTCAACACGGACTCGGTGCTTTTTTCTCATAAAAAACAACAAAAAACAGGTACATTTATCAAAAAACTAGCGTTTTAATGCATTAACTTTATGCTAAAAAACGAGTACAAAAGCAATCCGCAAAAGTACCTGTTTTTTAGCACAAAAATCATGGCAAAATCGAAATTTATTGAGAAAGTAAATGAAAATCCAGAAATAATTGAAATATTATCTGTATTTTCAAATTTTTTAAACAGCAATGAAAAACTTAAATCTTTAGAATACATAACTGAAAAAATATTTAAAAAAGAATTGCTAAATGAAAATGAGATGGAATTTAAACCAGTTAACAAAGATGGTTGTCCTATCCGTTTTATAACATTTATGAGAATAAATGATTATGTGAGAATTAAAGATGAGCGCTACAATACACCAATAAAATTTAAATCTGGTAAAGATGGTTTTTATTATATGTATAAGAAAACCACTAGAACAAAATTTAGAAAAAATGGAATAGATTATCTAGTGAGCATCTACATGAATGGCAGTGCTATTCCAGAGCATATAATTGAACCAAAATTTGACAAGAAAGGTAAAAGAAAGACAGGCTATGAATTTAAAAGATATGACGACTGGAAAGTTTTTAATTATGTATTTCAAAAACACAAAAAGAAAGAATTTGTATCAACCCAGCAAATAACTAGCGAGTTAATAGAACTTGGGTGTAAAATAAAAGTAATATCTCCAAAAATAAACAGCGCATTGGAACAAAATGGATTTGAAAGACTTTACAAAGAAGGTGTCACTGGAAGTGACAAAAGGTGGATGATTAATGGTAAGAAAACAATAATCTACAAAAATAAAAAGAAAAATGGTGATTTGCAAAAATTTATTGAGAAATTAAGAAATGGCAGAAAACGGTAGAAACAAAAAAGATGAAAAAGTAGACTGGACTTTTAATCCACCATTAAAATTAGTTGACTCAAAAAAAAGAACCACCAGATTTAAAATCACTATGGATGAGTTACCTAGTGATTGGGAAACTATAATCTTAGATTCAGCTCAAGAAGGAAAAGGAATATCACGGTGGTGCGTTTTACTTGGAATACATAGTGACACTTTTAGAAAATTTTCCAGAGAAGATGAACATTTCAAAGAAGTCTTTGAGATGGCAAAAATGTTGGAACAGTGTTGGTGGGAAGATGCTGGTCAATTAATGGTTACAACTGGAAAAGGCTCTCAATCTACCTATGCCTTAATCATGAAACAAAAATATGGTTGGCAAGGTAACGTAGTCATAAAAAAATACAATGAAGGTTATCTAAGAACTGTTGAATTAGGAAGTGAAGGTGACTTTGAAGATGAAGATTTAAATATTGAATTATCACAAGAGAAGTTGATGGAAGAATTATCAAAACGTGGACTTCCAACGACAATGTTTAAAAAACAAAGTGAAAAGGACGCTATTGATGGAACAGTCATTAACAAAGCGTGACCTTTGGTTATTAGAGCAATTAGCAATTAAACAAGCTAGAAATGACTTTTATGCTTACCGTTGCTATATACGCCCAAAAATGGAACAGGGGTGGTTTACTGAAGAACTTGCTAGAATAGCAACACAATTTTATGAAGAACTAATTGCTGGGCAAAGACCGAAATATGCAATAGAAGCTCCACCACAACATGGTAAGTCAACTCTTGTTGTCGATTTGATTTCTTGGGTAGCTGGTAAACATCCTGACTTTAAACAAATGTACACTTCATTTAGTGAAAGGCTTGGAATTAGGGCTAACTTGTCTCTCCAAAGAATATTTGACAGCGATAAATACAAAAAAATATTTCCAGAAACAAAAATATCATCATCAGGAACAAATGATAAGTTTGGAGCGATAAGAAATAGAGATTTGGTTGAGTTTATAAACAAAGATGGGTGCTTTAGAAACACCACTGTTAAAGGTCAGATTACTGGTGAATCTCTTGATATTGGCTATATAGATGATCCAATCAAAGGGCGTGACGCTGCCGGTAGTGAAATCATCAGAAACGCTATATGGGATTGGTTTACTGATGACTTTTTTACTCGTTTCAGTGACCAAGCAGGAATGTTATTTGTTATGACACGATGGCACATTGACGACCCATTATCAAGAGCGCAGGAAGCTTTTGGAAGTGAAATGAAAGTTTTTAACTTTCCGGCAATCGCTGAAAAAGATGATAAGTTTAGAAAAGTTGGTGAAGCATTATTCCCAGAATTAAAATCAATATCATTTCTTGAAGAAAGAAAAAGTCTATTGCCACTACACTCTTGGATTTCTTTATATCAACAAAGACCAATTCAACCAGGTGGTAATATCATACAAGGCTGTTGGTTTGGTAGATATTCAACATTACCGATGTTAGAATACAGGATGCTTTATGCCGATACTGCACAAAAGACCAAAGAAAGTAATGACTATTCTGTTATTCAATGTTGGGGGAAAGAAAAAGGATATAATCGTATTTATCTTATTGACCAGATTCGCGGTAAGTGGGAATCTCACGAACTAAAGTTCCGTGCTATTGGTTTTTGGAACAAACATAAATCACCTTATTTTGAAACTTATTTTTACGGTGATTTGAGAAAATTGAAAGTTGAAGATAAAGCATCTGGAACTGGTCTAATACAAGAAATTAGAAAAGATGGTTTGATACCTGTTGAAGCTATTGAAAGACATAATGACAAGTACACAAGAGTATCTGATGCTTCACCATCAATATCATCAGGTTATGTTTTTGTTCCAGCAGACGCTCCATTTACCAACGACTACATTGCTGAGTTTGAAGCTTTTACTGCTGATGACACGCATTTACATGATGACCAAATAGACCCAACCTGTGATGCAATTAAGGATATGCTCGGCAATAATTTGATGGCTATTTGGGAAAAACTTGGTGAAAAAGTCTACGCTTAATTTTTACCTAATGTTTTACTTTAAAATGCCTTAAAAACCGATTTAAAACGTGCTAGAGCAACTTTAACGCTTTAGCAATAGCAATATAGCGCTAAAGCTAAAAAATGCCTTAAACACAATTTAACGATGGAATTTATGACTAAGAAAAAATCTGGTTTTAAAAATGCTCGCAGTAAGGCAATATCTGATGAAGAACTGTTATTTAAGATAATGCGTGAAAATGACGCTAAAAATAACGGTGAAAGTTCTGAAAAAGATGAAGGTGGTGAATCTTTTAGAACGACTGACAGTTTTGTTAATTATGAACAGAACATGGGCATTGGAGCTGACAATCCGCTAACAACGGCAACATACGGTTTCAATCCAATAACACGACAAAGAACGGTACTTGAATGGATGTATCGTGGAAGTTGGTTGGCTGGTAAGCTAATTGACACGATTGCCGAGGACATGACGCGAACTGGCGCAGAATTTCTTGGTGAAATTGAACCTAAAGATGCGGCAAGAGCGACTAAGTGGTTAACCAAAAACAGGGTTTGGCATCAAATATCAGATGCAATTAAGTGGGGTAGACTATATGGTGGTGGTCTATTAGTCATTCTTATAGCAGACCAAAAAATGTCAGACCCGTTAAATTTTGACGTTCCTATTAATCCTGGTGAATTCAAAGGTGTTATAGCTCTTGACAGGTGGATGGTTGAGCCAGATGTAATGAATTTAGTCACTGAACTTGGACCAGATTTGGGCAAACCAAAGTGGTATCGGTTGAATTCAATGGCACCAATAATGGTAGGTCAAAAAATCCATCACACGCGAGTGATAAGATTCCTTGGTGTGCAATTACCTTATTGGCAAGCTGTTATGGAAAATTTATGGGGTGAATCTGTATTGGAAAGAGTTTATGACAGATTAACAGCCTTTGACTCAGCAACAACTGGCGCAGCTCAATTAGTCTACAAGTCTTATCTCAGAAACTATAAAATTAAAGGATTCAGAGAAATCCAAACTGGTTCATCAACTGCAATGGCAGGTTTGATAAATCAAATTAACATGATGAGAAGGTTTCAAAATTCTGAAGGCATGACCTTGATGGATTTGGAAGATGAATTAGTCACTGATACTCATGGCGCGTTCGGTGGCTTATCTGATATTTTGATACGTTTTATGGAACAGGTTAGTGGTTCTGAGCAAATTCCATTAGTAAGATTATTTGGACAATCACCAGCTGGCTTTAGTACAGGTGACACTGACCTTAGAAACTACTATGACAGTATTGATTTAAGACGTGAAAATGAACTAAGAACAGATGTTTCAAACATATATAAACTGACTTTATACAATTTAGGAATTGAAATACCAGATGATTTTGATATAGCTTTTGGTTCTTTATGGCAGCTTACTGACGTTGAAAAAGCCGATTTATCAAATAAAGTTGTCGATTCAGTATCAAAAGCTGTTGAATCAGGATTGATAACTCCATATACTGCTATGAAAGAATTGAAACAAAGTAGCAAGAAAAGTGGTATATTTACCAATATTACTGATGAAGATTTGGAAAAAGCAAGATTGCAGCCACCACCAATGCTTGAACTCGGAGAATACCCAAATGAAAGAATGGATAATTATCAAGGTTTGCCAGCTTACAATAGCAATGGTTTTGTTGGCAATGAGCCAATTGATAATAGAAAATTGTCAGGTAAAGAAAGAAATGGAGCTGGAGAAGGGAAATCAATCCAAAGTAGCCAATTAAAATCTGAAAAAGTAAAACCATTAAATAAAGTTGGAGATTCTGCTATGCCTGTTGCTGCTGGTATTTTGTTGACAAGTAAAGATTGGCTACTTCTTTGCAAAAGAGCTGATAATGGTCTTTGGGCTTTTCCTGGTGGCAAAATAGAGAAAGGCGAAATAGCTATTCAAGCAGCTGAAAGAGAATTTGAAGAAGAAACTGGATTAAAAATGGAATTGGACAATTCAGAGGTTCAATGCACAATAAATGGATTTGTCGGGTTTATTTGTGAATTACCACCAAAATTTTTACCAAGTTTATTTCCAGATATACAATTAAATGAAGAAAACATTGAATACAATTGGTTTGCATGGAATTATATACGCTCTGGAACTGAAACATTACAGATTCTACCTGATTGTTTGGAAATATTAAAAGATGTTTCTGAAAACATATATGGTGTTAAATTTTAATGGCTATTCAATATAATAGACAAAAGAGAGCTGCTAAAAGACGTTTTGAAATTGCTAGTTCTCTTGAAATGGAATATACACATCAACTAAGGACGTTGACAAGACACATTGACCATCTAATAAAGCTGCTCATAAATGTAGAAATGAGCGAACAAGAAATAAAAAGTTCATCAGAAAGAATAGAGTGGTTATTAAATGATTATGCCAAAGCAATAAACCCATGGGCAAATGCAACTGCTGAAAAAATAATCCAAAGAGTTCACAAAGTTAATGAAACAGAGTGGATTCAACTTGGAAGATTAATGGGTAGAGAGTTAAGAAAAGAACTTAATGAAGCTCCAACAGGCAATGTAACAAGAATATTTTTAAGTGAACAAGTTAGATTAATAACAAGTTTACCATTAGAAGCTGCAAAAAGAGTGCATGAATTGACTCTTGAAGCAATAACTGAAGGAGCTAGAGCAGATGAAATTGCTGGTAGAATACTAGAAACTGGAAGGATAACCGAAAAAAGAGCGGTATTAATTGCCAGAACTGAAATTGCCAGAACTGCAAGTGCATTGACTATTGCTAGGTCTGAAAGCATTGGCTGCACTCATTATTATTGGAGAACATCCAGAGATAGCAATGTGAGAGATTCTCACAAAAAAATGGATGGAAAAATAATAGCATTTAATGACCCTCCAAAAGTAGATGAAAAAGTTGAACCTTATCACGCGGGGTGCATTTGGAATTGTCGTTGTTACATAGAGCCTATTTTGGACGACTTACAATGAAAGAAATTATCAAAACAATTTTAGAAATTGCATTGTTTATTGTATTATCTTATACGTTAAATTACATAGACAATGGTTTTAAACATTCAAATAATATATCAGTATTTTCAAAGGTGGAAAAATGATAAGAAAAGTGAACGAAAAAATATTTGCTGCCCTATTTGGAATGGCTTTAATGTTTTTATTGGCAATTTGTGTTGCCACAATACCAAAAAATGCTTTAGCGGTTAATGCTATCGGCTTATCTATTGACCCTAATTATGCAAACAAAACATATTCTGTTCAAATTGCTGATTTATCAGTTACATCTGGTCAAACTGATTTCTTAACAATAACAGCACCAACGGATAAGTTGGTCAGAATAAACAGAATTCAAATAACTGCTGATGCCTCAGCAACTGGAGCAGTCGATTTTTATGTTTACAAACAGACTGGCGCTGATGCTACAACAAGTTATGCAACACAACAAATTCCAGTTCAACATGATAACTTTTATCCAAACCCAATTTTACATTCAAGTTCAGGCTTTGTAATAGGTCAAAGTTATCAAATTAAATCAACGTCAACTGGCTGCACCAATATGGGTGCTGCTTCTAACACGATTGGATTAAACTTTATTGCCAGCGCAGTTTCTCCAAGTTCAGGAACTTGTATAGCGAATGAATCTGCACATTCATTAGTTTACAGCTTCTCTAATAGTCCAGTTTCATTAGGAAACAATAGACTATTATTGCGTGGTGACCATTATATAGTTCCAAACTCAGGAACGGCTGGCTATCCAGCTCCAGTTTGGATTGAAGATTTTGGAGTTAGAAATGACCAGATGATAGTTTTACATTCTGGTGAATCACTTGCTATCGGTTTGGCAGGTAGTTGGACTGGAACGCCAGCAGGTGTTTCACTTTATGCGTTAATATCTTGGACAGAGGAATAATATGAACATTAATGTAAATCAACCATCGACCATTCGTGGAATAATCTGGTTAGTAACAGGATTAGCCGCGCTGGTGTGCTATTTTATCGGAAAAGACCCAGTTCCAGTCATTGGCATTGGCTCTGCTGTTGCTGGTGGAATGGGCATTGTACATGACGACAACAAACCAACTTTAGGCTCTTAAATGAAAAAAACTTTTTATACCAGTTTTATTTTATTTTCAGCAGTTTCAATGTCAGCAATGGTCGGATGTACTTTGACTCCAGCAAAAGGAACTCCAACAATTATTGCAGACATTGAAAAATTTAATGCAACTGTTCAAACAGATTTGCAAAAAATCAACCCAATTCTTTTAACTGTAATTGAACCAACAATTGAAAAGACAGTTGATTTAGGCTTGGCAATGTCCGGTAATGGTGAATTAATACCATTAAATGATGCTGGAGCATCTGCAATAATTGCTTTGCAGCAATCTATTGTGGCAAATTCTGGAATCACACAAGACGTTGCAAATACAATAACCAATGCAGCTTCATTAGGTCTAAAGCTAACCAACAATAGCAAACTAATACCATATACAGCACCAGCCACAGCTGCCATAGCAAATTTAGTAAATGCTTCTAACACAGTTTCGCAAATTAACAAATAAAAATAAGCGTAATTAAAAAATTGCGCTTATAATTAACCAAGCTTATTAAAATCATGGGATTAGCAATGAAAAGACATACTAATATTTTGTTTGGAGCTGTTCTGACGTTATTTTGTCAGATTGTACTAGCTATCGGTAATCCGGTAATAGTTCCATTCTCAAATCCAACATTTATACCATCAAATACATCAGCAACGGCTTCTTTGTCAACAACTGGCGTTTTTGGTCCATATCAAGTTTATGGAAACGATGCAAATGCCAGAATTAACGTATCTGGTGTTTTTCAAGGTCTAGTCGCAACTGTTTACGTTACATCTGACAGTGGTCAGGCAACTCAATCAACCCAATTATCAAATTACAATTGGGTTCAAGCACCAGTAACAACTAACCAAGGTCAATTTGCGAATACAATTACCACACCTGGTATGTATTCCGTGAACGTGTCCGGTGCAAGCGCATTTTATGTCAATGTAACGTCATTATCTACTGGAACAGTAAATGCTAGTGTCAGTGAAGGCTTGGATGATTATTTCGATGCCACATTTATGGGTACTCGACAAACCTATCACGCTGATTTTGGTGGTTTGGCATTAACTTCTACAACTGATTATTTTGGCATTTGCGGTTCTGCTACAAGAACAGTATCAATTTCACATATTGAATTTAATGCTACAAACAGTTCAGCATCGGCTTCAAAATATGTAAGAATGGTATTAAGAAGCACTGTTGATACGGGTGGTACACCATCAAATGTTGTTGGCATTGCATCTGATTTAAATGATACAAATCAGTTTACTTTATCAACATCATCACCACTCATTACTGGTAATACTTATACCATAATGACGCTTGGCACAACAACTTGGACAAGTTTAGGTGCCACTGCAACATCAATTGGTTCGTTAGTAAACGGTACGAACTATATCATAACAGCATTGGGAACAACAAATTTTAGTGCTATTGGTGCTGGTTCTTCTCCGGCAGTTGGTCAGACGTTTACTTACAATGGTGTGACTGTTACTGGCTCTGGCGGTACTGTTTTAACATCTAACTTTGTTTATAATGGTGCAACAATAACATCTGGCATTGTTAATACCGCTGGAACTTTTTATGGTTCTTTGCCTACCGCAACGGTAACGACTTATACTGGAACTGGACCAACTGTTGGAACTTCTGTCGGCAATATTCGCTCAGGTGTCTTAAATGCTCCTGTTGCTGCTGCTCTTGGTGTGCCACCATTGTCTTGGGACTTTGGTGCTCAAAGCAGAAACTTTGCAAAAGAAGTTACATTGCGTGGTGTTAACCAATGTCTATATATAACTGGTGGTGGATCTTTTGCTAACAGCACTGGTTATGGCGCAATCGAATGGACTGAATACTAATTTTTTATGGCAAATTCATATTTTAAGTCTGATTTCAACGGTTCAAAAAGAGAAAGAACTCACGAAGGCTTCTTATTATGTCGTGATGTTAGGGTCGCTAGAACGGGTGAAATGCTTTATGCTGCTGGAGAAGTACCTATTAAACCAGCAGCAAATGGTATTATTAGAATTTATCGTGATTCTGAAACTTTATTTGATAAAATAACTCTTGAATCTGGAGTTGGCAAAAGTGTAACGATAGCTCACCCAGAAAACGATGTTGACCCATCAAATTGGAAAGAAATTTCAATTGGCACTTCTTTAAATTGTCGTCAAGGCTTTGGTGTCGATTCCGAATATATGTTGATGGATTTAATAATCCAAGATGAGTATGGAATTGAACAAATTGAAAAAGACTTAGTTGAAATTAGCTTAGGATATGAAGCAAAATACATAGAAAATCCAAACAAAGTTGGTAGTGCTGTTCAAACAAATATGATTATAAACCATATTGCACTTGTTGAAAGAGGCAGATGTGGTAAATCTTGTTCAATACGTGATAAACAAACTGTTAAAACAAAAGAGGGTAGAAAAATGCCAAAACCACAAATGCCAAGAACTTTACGGCAGTTGTTCCGTGATGCTTTTAGAACGGGTGATGCTGAAGAATTTGAAGAAATTTTAGACGCTGCTGAAGAAGAATGGCAAGCAGCTAATAAATCTTCACCTGAGCCAATTAAAGATGAAGGCGCAGCTGAAACAGACCCAAATGCTGTTCATTTAAAAGACCCGCAAAAAGGTTCTGATATTCCTGGTGACAATCAACGTGCAAGATTTAATGATGATGCCATTCAACAACATATTGATCAAAATTCAGCTGAACATGCAGATTTTCGTAAACGATTAGAAGCTATTGAAAAACATCTTGGTGGTGGAAGTTCTCAAGAAGAAACCATTGATGGTGGTGAAGAACTTGAAAAGTTCTTAGAAGATGAAGCTCCTGATGACGTTGATTTGGAAGAAGTAAAGAAAACTAAGGACTCTCGCTATTTGGTAGATTCTTTAATTAACACTATGGCTATGGCTGAAATTATTGCCCCTGGTATTTCAATGCCAACTGCTGATGCTTCTGCTGCTGCAATAAAAACAGCTAAATCAATCTGCAATTTGCGTAAAAAAGCGTTGAAAATTGCAAGTACAAATGACAGTGCTGGTTTAGTTTTTGAACTGAATAGCGGTAAAGAATTAAATCTTGATAGAATGTCATGTTCCGCTGCAAGACAATTATTCACAGCTGTTGCTTTGTCAAAACGCAATGAAAACCGTTCAAGTGTTCGTGTAAAAGACCACTTAACAGTTCCAAGTAATGAGATTCAGCGTCAACCATCAATTAGAGAGTTGAATGAATTTAACCGTCAAAGATGGAGTAAAAAATAATGTCAAATAACATTCAATTCCGTATGAATCAAGGATGGGCGGGTGATATAACCAGAACTCATCCAGCACCAGTCATGCCTAAACAGGCTGACCCTACTAATCCACCAACTCTACCAGGTCAAGGTGTAATTTACAGTTCAGTTGGTAAAGTTAGGCAGATTATTACTGCTGATGGCACCACTGCTATTGCTTCTGGAACTTTTCCTTATAATGGCATTTCCGGTGCTGTTTCTCTTGATGGTATTACTGTTCGTGAATTCCCGATTCAACAACAAACAACATCACAAAACTTTGGTGCAATAGCAATCGGCAATCAATCATTGCCAACTGCTTTCCCATTAGGCATTATTACAAGTGGTAGCATTATTGTTACTTTACCTGCCGGTGCTAATCCTATTCCTGGCGGTGCTGTTTACATTTGGAATAATGCAACTGGCTCAGGGCATGTTCAAGGCAGTTTTGAATCTGCTTATTCTCTTAGCAACACTATTTTGGTGGCAAATGCTAAGTGGCTGTCTGGCGTAGACGCAAACGGCAATGCTGAATTAGCATTTAATCTTTAATAGGTGATACATGAAACCAAGTCAATTTCACAATTTTAATTCAATAATCAAACAAAGAACGTTGGATGGTGTAACTGCTGCATCTATGAATATTTTAGATGCAGTTAATTTAAGTTCTTACAATGGTGGCATCCACCCTGGTAAAGTCTTTGATCAAAGCTATCGCGTACAAAGTTACAAAACACGTGACGGAGCTATTAATCAAGATGCAGTAGGCTATCGTACTGTTGACAGTACCGGCGCATTTTTAGTTGGCGAGTTGGAAAGACTCGACCTTAAAATGCACATGCCTTTGGTCGATTTGTCTTGGAGTCGAGACATTGACTTACGTGAAGATGTAACTTTAGGTGATGATGTATCATCATTTTCTCTAAGTTCATTTAGTTCAAATAGTGGTTTAGGTTCAGCAGCAATCAACGCTGCATCTGGCTTACAATGGATTGACAAAAGAGCAAGTCAAGTTCCATCTGTATCAGTAGACATTGCAAAAGTGACATACCCATTAACCGCATGGGGTATGGAAGTTCACTATACAATTCTTGAATTGGAATCGGCTGCTCGTTTAGGTCGCCCTATTGACACGCAAAAATTTGAAGGTTTGAAACTTCAACATCAAATGTCGATTGACCAAATGGTTTATGTTGGTGACAGTAGCATTAACGCTTACGGGTTACTTAACAATCCATTAGTTTCCACTTCTGGTGGTATTCAAACTTCAGTTGGTCTAGGTTACTCAGGCTTTACACAATGGGCTAAAAAATCACCACAAGAAATCTTGCTAGATTTTAGTACAGCTCTTTCTACTGTTTGGGCAAATACAGCTTGGGCAGTTGTGCCTGAAAACATTTTGATACCACCTGTTCAATATGCTTACTTAGCATTTACAATAGTTTCACAAGCTGGTAACCAATCACTTTTGGATTACATCTTGGAAAACAATTTAATTGCTAAACGTACTGGTAAAAAATTAAGTATCGAACCATGCAAATGGTTACAAGGTGCTGGTGGTTTTTCTGGTCTGTCTACTGCTCTTGGTAATGGTGGTTTTGACCGTATGGTTGTTTATACTAAACGTCAAGACTTAGTTCGTTATCCAATGACACTGTTACAAAGAACTCCAGTGCAATTTGATAGTATTTGGCATAAATCTACTTACTTCTGCAAATTAGGTCAAGTTGAACCAATCTATCCAGAAAGCATTGGTTATTTTGACGGAATTTAAGGATTCTAATCATGGCTAAAGTTAAAAGACAAAATCCTGCAACGCAACAAGATGAAATTGTTGAAATATCACCAGAGCAAATTCAACCTGGTGACGTTTTAGTTGATTCAGTTGACCCAGCAAAACCATGGGATGTTCCAGAAGTTGAAAAAACTGTTGATCAACCTGACCAAAAACCTGATGAAGTAAAAACTCAACAGGCTGAAGAAAATCAAGAAACTGTTAAACAAGCCGTTGAGCAAATTGTTGAACAAGCTGTTGAAATGATTGTGATTTATTCAAAAAATAAATTCTTTGTTGATAAGAAAGAAGGCGGTCATCAAGTCATTGAAATTGGCGAATCAACAGTTCCAAGTTGGGTTGCAAAACATTGGTATGCCATTTCTCAAGGCATAAAAGTAATTGGCAAAGTTGAAGAAAACTCTATTAAATCAGCTTTAACTTTTGACAAAATTTCTTTAGTCGAAACTGGAATTAAAAATTTAGTTCCAGTTGTTAAATCACTTGAAAACATAGTTGATTTAAGCAGTGAACAAGAAGAATTTTTGGATGATTTGATTCATTTTGTCGAAAGCAGCTTAGAAAATTTGGATAAGTTTAAGCAATCAATCGGTGAATAATCATGCCATTAGAACAGTCTGCAAGCAACAATGCTTTTGGTAACAATGTAAAGAAAGAAATTGAAGCTGGTAAACCGCAAAAACAGGCTGTTGCCATCGCGTACTCAGTTAAAAAACAAAATGATAGCGTTACTGAGTACGCGATGTCTAGTGACTCTAAATTGCCAAGTTCAATTTCTGCTAGTCAAATTTTAAGGGAAAATGACAAGCGTAAAAGAGGCTTATAATGAGTATATTGACATCTCAACAATTCCGTGCTGATTTTTCTGAATTTAGCAGCACGACTATTTATCCAAATGCTATGGTTAATTTTTATATTAATCTGTCTGCTGGTATGTTGAATGTCAATAGATTTTTAGACCAATACATATATGCACAAGAGCTTTTTACAGCTCACTGCATCACAATAGAAGCAAAATCACTAAAAGAAGCTTCAGCAAACGGAATACCAGGAACAATGTCAGCAGGTATTCCAAGTAGCAAAACTGTTGATAAAGTAGCAATAACTTATGACATTGCTACAATAATGGATCCCAATGCAGGTCATTGGAATATGTCCACATACGGAATTAGATTGTGGCAGATGATGAGAATATTTGGAGCTGGACCAATTTATGTCGGTGCAGGTGTAGCCCCAGTTCTTAGTGGACCAGCTTATGTTGGACCAGATTGTTCACCTTCACAAATAGGCTTTGGCAACTAATGACTATCATAAGCTCAATAAGATTGACTACTAACAGAGTACAGCAAGCTGAACAAGCTTTTGCTCAGTTGTCAAGTCTTGAACTTTATGTCGGTGTGCCATCAGACAAAAATGAAAGGCACAAAGATACTGAACAAAGCAGGGTTTCAATATCAGGTGGAAAAGTAACGGGTGGCGTAGAAGTAGAAATAAATAATGCTACCATTGCTTATATAAACGATAATGGCAGTCCTGCTATGAATATACCACAACGTAGTTTTATGCGACCAGGCATGTCAGATTGCAAAGAAAAGATTGCAAACAGGATGAAAAATGGAGCTATAAAAGCTTTACGCGGTGATTTAAACGCTTCTTATGCTACTTTTACATATTGTGGCATGGCAGCACAAAACGCTATTAGAAAGCGTATAACTGATGGTATTCCACCACCATTAGCCGATAGAACTTTAAGAGAAAGAGTTAAGGCAAATCGTGGTAAAAAAGGTGCATTAATTGAAATTAATAGCAGAGCAGCAGGAAATGAGCCATCAGTAGAATTTTCAAAGCCGCTTATTGTAACTGGTCAATTAAGAAATTCTATCACTTATGTCATTAAAAATAAAGTTTCTGGAACTGAAACAGAGGGATAAATGCCATATTTAGACGTTGATGAAGTTCTTTGTGACCCATCAATATGTGATTTTTTCTCAGTTGTAAGAACTGCTCAAACTACAGATACAAATGGTTTAGTTTTAGAAACTAAAACGACTATAAACAATGTTGTTGGAGTTGTTACCACTGCAAATCCTAATGATTTATATCGTGAAGAGGATTTTGAAAATTTTAGTCGCTCGTTAAATATAATTACACAGTACAGACTACAAGGACAGCGACAAGGTTTTGAACCTGATATTGTAATTTGGCATGGTAATCAATTTGTTGTTGCTACTTTTGACCCATACCCACAATTTGGCAATGGTTTTTATGAAGCAATCTGCACAAGCATAGACCAAGAGGACAATGCTTTAGACCTTGTTATAAATGGCCAATTGAGTTTTAATTCAAAAACAAATAGTTCGAGGATAATATGCTTATATCGGTGACAGATGCTAATGGAGTTAGTCAAACAGTTGTTACTCAGACTCAAGAATCAATATCTGTTTTAGATGGCTCAATAACAACTGGAAATGTAAGTCAAACGATAACAGTTGGTGTGCCTTTGCGTTCAGGTTGGCTTTTCCAAAACACTTCATCTTCAACACTGTATGTTGAAGATGTTAATTCAGCAGCAGCAATAGGCAAAGGCTATCAAGTGGCGGCAGGACAAATGATTTCCACTTATTTAGGATTGCCAAACTCAGCAAATGCGATACAAGTCATAGGCGCGACTGCTGGACAAAATTTTACTTTTAGACAGTGGTAATTTAAATGACAGCTAATTCTAGCGCGACTGGTGGAGCTTTATTGCCAACTGTTGTTGCTGGCTCTTTTGGCACTGCATTTAACAAATTAATGCATGACTGGCTTTTAGGATTAACCGGATTAACCGGAAACTATATAATGCCAAGGTGGCAATTAATACCACCAAATATTCCAAATTCTGAAACAACTGATTGGATGACTTTTGGAATAACAAGGAAAAAAAGACTTGGAACTGATTATAGAGTTCACTTTTCAAATTCTTCATTCCCTTTAGGCGGCAATCAAAGCACTCGATGGGAAAAATTTTGGTTGTTGTGTTCAATGTATGGACCAAATCAAGATTTAACAGAAACAAAAATTTCACAAGGAATTTTTGAACCGCAAAATAGTGAATCGTTATTGGCAAATTATATAAGACCAATATCTACAAATGAAACAGTTATAGTCCCAGAACTTATAAAAAGTGTTTGGATAACACATTGGGATTTGGAAATAGAATTTATTAGAGCAGTTGTTTTGGATTGCAATATCAATGATTTGACATCTGCAACTGGTCAACTTAAAACAGATACTGGATTGACAGAAACAATAACTAATTGAGGCTAAAATGGCAATATCAAGCTTAGGTCTAGCAATAGCTGGATTAATCAACATAACAACAAACCTAGCACCAACAGCAGCAATCAATCAAAATTTAAACTCAATGCTGCTTGTAGGTTCAACTCAACAATTAGTTGGCTCTGTCAATGTTGACATTATTGATTCTGTTGAAAGATACAGGACATATTCCGGTTCAACAGCAGTTTCAACTGACTTTGGCACAACATCACCTGAATATTTAGCCGCATCTGTGTGGTTTAATCAATTTCCAAATAGCAATTTATTAATTGGTAAATGGGCTAAAACTGCTTGCGCTGGTGCTTTACGTGGTGGACTTTTAACAACAACACAACAAGCTATTGCAACATGGAACGCTTTAACCACAGCAGCGTTTAACGTAACAATAGATAATATACCACTTGCAATAAGCTTAACTGGCTCACCATTTTCAGCAGCTACATCAATGTCAGGTGTAGCATCTGTACTACAAACAGCAATACAAACAGCAGCAACGGCAGCAGGTTATTCAAGTTCAGCTAATATCGTTTGTATATGGAACTCTAATTACAGTCGATTTGAAATTTACTCTGGCACTACTGGAGCAAGCGCAGCAACTTATTTGACAACTACATCAGTTGCAGGTTCATCAACTGCTTTCTTAGCATCACCAGTTGCAACAGGATTTTATAATTTTACAACAAATCCAACAGCAGGCTCAGCAAGCATAACAATAAATGGTGATGCTTGGAGTTTTGTAAGCTCTTTGACTACTGGTAGACAAATTCTTGTCGGTGCTAGTGCTACCGCTACCTTAATAAATGCACTTAATGCTTTAAATGCTTATGCAGCAGCGAATCCAGCAAGCAATACAGCATTAATGAGTTACTCTATTAACGGTAACTATCTGTATTTAAAAGCAAAAGTTGCTGGAACTGCTGGTAACGCTTACACAATAACTGCTACTGGTACAGGTGCACCTACTGCTTCCGGTGCAACAATGGCTGGTGGTGTAGCTTCAACTTCAGATATTTCATCAACATTAGGTGGAATATCAACATCTGGTGGATATTTAGTTCCTGGTCAATCAGCTGAAACAGCATTGGCAGCAGCAACTTTATTTGACAATCAATATGGCCAAAAATGGTATGGATTAAATATTCTTGGTGTCGCTTATTCTGATATTACTTCTGTTGCATCGTTTATTGAAGGAACTACTAACAAGCATACTTATTGGTACACTGCTAATCCAAATAACAATGCTTTAGACTCTGGCGCGATAAGTTCTGTTGTAACAACTGATATTAACTCAACTTTGTCATCTTTAAATTTGACAAAAACTTTTGTTCAATATTCAAGTCAAAATCAATATGCTGTAATGTCAGCAGCAGCAAAATATTTTCAGGTAAACTACACAGGCAATAACACTGTTATTGATTTAATGTATAAACAAGAGCCTGGTATTACTGCTGAACAGGTCAATCAAACACAGGCTGCAACGCTACAAGCGAAAAACTACAACATTTTCGTGCAGTACAACAACAATACAGCTATAATGCAATGGGGACGAAATGTATCTGGCACTCCTATGGATACTATTATCGGCTTAGATAATTTGGTTATTAGCTTGCAAACTGCTTGGTATAATCAACTTTATTTATCACCAACAAAATTGCCTCAAACAGATGGTGGTGTTCAAGTTTTAACGACTTTGGCTGAACAGGTATTATATGGCTTTGTAGCTGATGGATTTTTAGCCCCTGGTATTTGGAGTCAGGTTGGTTTCGGCTCTTTAAATCAAGGTGATTATCTTAATAAAGGTTTTTACGTCTATGCCAATCCAATAGCAAGTCAATCAGCAGCAGCAAGGTCATTAAGACAGTCACCATTAATTCAAATAGCTGTAAAACTTGCTGGTGCTATCGAAGTAGTAATTTCAGTAATCAACGTAAACCAATAAGGTATAAATTATGGGCGTTTATTCTTTTATAGACAACAATGCCACTTGGAGTGGACCAGGTGGCACAATATCTTTAGGTAACGGCTCTGGAGCTGCTGAAGAAGGTATGACTATTGAATATGATGATGACATTGGTCACATGGATATTGGCGCTGATGGCGTTGTACAACATAGCTTACACGCTAATAAAAGTGGTACAATAACAATAAGGGTTTTAAAAACATCTCCAATAAATCAGAAAATTTCAACAAAAATTGCTTTTCAAAGAGCAAGCGCACAAAACTATGGCCAAGATGTTTTTAGCATTCAAAACTCAGTAACAGGTGACGTTATAACTTGTCAAAGAGTTGCGCCAAAACATTTTTCACCATTGACTTATGCAAAAGACGCTGGCATGAATGAGTGGAAATTAAATGCTGGCTTAATTGAACCAGTTTTAGGCGGTAATGTATTCTAATGTCAAATTTTAAATTAATTCAAAAACTAAGCATGACTGAGCAATTTGCCATTGCAAAGCGTTTAGGTAGTCACACTATATTGCCATTTGTTGATATGATGCTTGCTGGCGAACAAAATAATGTTTCGCTGGTGGCAGCATTAATAATGGCATTAAACAAAATGTCTGATGAAGATGCAAATTTTGTCGTAAACACTTGTATTAGCAAGCTTTATGATGTCAGTACGCAGCCACCAGCAGCAGTTTACAGAAATGGTCAGATAATGTTTGATGATTTAGGATTAACAGAAATCTTAAATTTTACATCTGAAATAATTTTGAGAGATATGAGGGATTTTTTGAATACCGTCCTACCAAGATTGCAGACCCAAGCGATAGTGACGGAATAACACATTTACAAATGTCGTGTGGTGAAGATTTTATATTTCGCCCACTTGTTGAAGGAATGTATAAGCTTGAGTCTATGAAAGATGGTAGTTTGTCTCTTTTGGACGCTGTTAAATGTAATGAAGCTATTGATATAAAAAATTACAACACTTATTTACAAATGAGAAAAGAAAATGGCTGAAGTTATACAAGAATATTTAGTCAGAATCGGTTATCAAACTGATCAAACTTCTTTTCATAATTTTGAAGAAAGTTTAGGTGCTGTTGGTAAAAAAGTATTTAAACTTGGAACTGCAATAACTGAAATTGGAATTGCAGCAGCATCAGCTTTCACAGCTTTTGCTTACAACATGAGAAAAATGTATTTCTCGTCACAATTAGCTGATACATCAGCAAAAAATATGATGGGCATGGCTTACGCTGGAAAAGCAGTTGGCATATCTAGTGATGCTATGAAACAATCAATAACTTCATTAGCAAGAGAGCTTAGAGCTAACCCAGCATTAGAAACTTTTATTGAAAGTGTTACTGGTCTTTCTACTGCTGGCAAAGATGCTAGTGAAAAGATGATAATGCTTTTTGACGCTTTAAATAAAATGCCAGAGCAAAGAGCGTTGCCAATTCTTCCTCAATTTGGAATTGACCAAGATACATATCACCAATATAGACAAAATTCAGAAGTTTTTAAGGAAAGATTGGCAAATTTTGAAAAGATGTTAAAAGAACAAAATATGTCAAACAAAACTTATGAAGATGGTAAAAAACAGATTGAGGATTACACCAATCAATTTGACAATCTTTTAGCAAAATTAGACATTTTCGAGAAAAAAGTTGGTCTAAAAGTAGCCCCAGTTATGAATGACATAATAAACTTTGCAAATGAAGTTACAACTGCTTGGTCTTATGCTGTTGATGGTCTTGATGAATTTGGTCAACATTGGGAAGAATGGATGAAAAAATTTGACCCGAAAGACAGATTTGGCGCAATTGGTCGTTTTTTATTTGGTGATGATAAAGGTAAAGGTGGATTGACTAAAGAAAAAGTTGGCAAATCCATTGATGAAATTATAGAATTTTTAGTTCCTTCTGTAAAAGCACAGGAAAGTGGTGGAGACCCAAAAGCAGTAAGCCCGAAAGGTGCAAAAGGATTATTTCAATTAATGCCAGAAACAGCTAAAAGATTTGGTGTTACTGATTCTTTTAATCCTGAACAAAATGAAAAAGGTGCTAGAGCTTATTTGGAATATCTTTTAAAACGGTATAACGGCGATGTTAATTTAGCGTTGGGTGCTTATAACTGGGGAGAAGGAAACATTGATGATTTCATTAATAAAGGACATGGACATAAAAAGAAAAGCAATCCAAATGGTTCTTTACCATATGAAACTTGGGATTATGTTAAAAAAATAACAGGTGGTAATTTAAATGATTATAAAGGATATAATCAAAAAACAAGTAACATAACCCAAAACAATACATATAACATAACAGGTTCAGATAGTAGTCAAATAGCAGCTTCAGTCGCAACAAAAAGCGACAATACTTGGTCTAAGATAACAAGAAATAATAGTTCGGTGGTTGTATGACAGCAGCAGCTTTAGCATTATCAACGGCTCAAAATATAGCTCAACTTGGTATTGCTGACCTTGCATTAATATCAACTAAAAAAAGTGGTCTTTATAATCTAAATGACCCTACAAATAATTCTTATCCTGATATTATTGCTATGGTTACTATTGAAGAAAAACATAGTGATGAAATGATTATAACAGACCATCCTATTGAACAAGGTGCATCTATTAGCGACCACTGTTATAAAATACCAGCAAAATTAACAATGAGGCTTGGTTGGTCTAATAGTCCAAATTTAGCTCAATCTAGTTTACTAGAGATTGGCAATAATATGATTGCAACTTACGGTGGACAAGTTGGTCAAATAGCTACAAGCGCGTTTAGCTTCTACCAAGCAGGATACAATCTATTAAATGCTAAAGATAAAATGAAAGATATATATCAATCATTAATAGATTTACAAAACAATAAAATTATATTCAATGTATATACTAAAAAACGTATATATTACAATATGATGGCTAAAGGAATTCATACTGAAACTGATTCTTCCACTATTAATAGTTTGCCAGTAACACTAGAGTGTCAAGAAGTAATAATAGTTAATACTCAAGTAGCAACAATATCCAAAGAACAATTAAAATCAGGATTTAAAGCTAATTCATCAATAAAGTCTACTGGTCAAAATGCAGTTTCAAAGCCAAATGTTAATCCAAGTTCAACGCCACAACAAATAGTTCCATTTTCATGAAAAATATTTATGAAATACCAGTCATTAATGATAACCAATCTTTTTTTATAAGTTTNGGTGGAACTCAGTATCAATTGGTAATATATTGGAATAATCATAGCAATTCTTGGATTATTGATATTGCTGATTCTAGTGGTAATGCTATATTATCTGGAATACCTATTGTTGCAAATGTTGATTTATTAAGACCTTATTCTTATATGAATTTTGGTGGACAATTAGTCGCACAGACTGATTTGAATATAAATATTCCACCAACATTTGACAATCTTGGTTCTAATGGACATTTGTATTTTATAACATATTAATATGAACTACGACCAGTTTAATCGAAAAATAGGTGTCGTGCTTTATCAATCAGATAACGGCAATGCCAAAGATTTTTCTAATTTTAGAGTGTCATTTGAAGTTCAAAATTCAGATGCAGAAACACCGAATAACGCGGTAATAAGAATTTATGGACTTTCCAAAATAACAATAATTGATTTAATAACTAAAGATGAGTTTTCTGATATTGCTTTAAGTGCTGGTTATGTAAATGACAATAATTTTGCAATAATATTCAAAGGACAAATAAAGCAATATCGCCATGGAAAAGAGGACGCAACAACTACGTTTTTAGACATTTTAGCTGCTGATGGTGACGCTTTCTATAATCAAACTTTTATAAATGAAAGTATATCAGCAGGAATACAAGGTTCACAAGCTAACGTATTAAACAAAATTGCTAAAGATAATGGATTAGATGTAAATTACAATGGAATAATTAAAAGTGATAATTTCCACCAACCAAGCATACGCGGTAAAGTTCTTTGGGGCATGCCTAAAGTAATGACTAGAAATATCGCAAGGTCTATAAATTGTGGTTGGTCTATTCAAAATGGAGTTTTACAAGTTGTTGATAATAGATATTATTTAAATAATGAAGTTGTCGAGTTAAATTCAGAAACTGGCTTAGTTGGAATGCCAGAATTAACTGATGAAGGCATTAGAATGACTTGCCTTTTAAACTGTAAATTAGTCATTGGCAGTCTAGTAAAATTAAATAATTCTATCATTAACAGAACTGATTTTACTAAAAGGTCTGTTGGTGCTGAGCCTTATAATAGATATAAAGCATTTCAACACATTGCACCATTAGATGGTGCTAATGATGGTGATGGATATTACAGATTATTTGTTGTTGAACATGAAGGTGATACAAGAGGAAATAATTGGTATTCACATATTATTGCTCTTGCCATGGATTTTTCACATCAAGAAGTTAGTGAATATCCAAGTCAAAATCCAAACACAATTAACACGCAATCTATAGCACAGCCATGAGAAGAAACGAGCGATTTGAAATACCATCTGAGACTTTTTTACACGTTTTAGAGAACTTTCAATCACAATTGAATATTAGTATGCCTGGTATTGTCGTTAGCTTTGACAATGTTGCTTTAACGCTTAAAATTCAACCAGCAATAAATAGAATATACACTGACCCTAAAAGTGGCAAGCAGACTTGGATAAAAATGCCAATGTTGTTAGATGTTCCACTTATTTTATATGGTGGTGGTGGAATGACACTTACTTGTCCTATAAATCCTGGTGATGAATGTTTAGTTTTCTTTTCTGACCGTTGTATTGATTCTTGGTGGCAAAACGGTTGTCCTGTTGTAAATAATGAAATAAACACTCAAAATCAAGCTGAGTTTAGGATGCACGACTTGAGTGATGGATTTGCCATAGTTGGATTAAGGTCACAACCAAGAAAAATACCTAATTATTCAACAACTTCTATGCAATTAAGAAGTGATGATGGTTTGACTGTAATTGACATGAATAATACGACACATTCTGTAACGATTACAGCATCTAATGTTACAATAACAAACGATTGCACGATTAACGGAAGGGATTTTATGAATCACACTCATAGCAATGTGCAATCTGGAAGCTCTAATTCTGGTGGAGTTGTTTAATGATTTATAGAAAATTAGATATAAATGGTGATTATTCCATGGGTCATGGTGCGTCTGATTGGCTGTCTAATTCTCCAGCAACAGTCGCACAAGCTATTACCACTAGCTTAAAATTATTTCAAGGTGAGTGGTTCGTAAACACAAGTGATGGTTTGCCATTAAATGAAATAATGGGATTTAACAATATATTGCAATGTGATTATGTTATTTCTGCAACAATAGCAGGTACACCAGGATTTAAAGATTTTGTTGATTATACAAGCTATTATAATCCAGTAACAAGGACGATAAGCCCAGTTGCAATAATTGATACTATCTATGGTCAAATAACATATAATGGAGCATTTAACGTATGACAACTGCTTATCCATTGGCAACATTAGCTCCAACGATAGATAGTACTGGAATTAAACCAGTTGCATTTTCAGACATACAAAATAGTCTTATTGCCGAAGCACAGAATATTTTTGGAAGTGACGTTTATTTAGGTTCAGATTCTCAAGATGGACAGTTTATTGGAATTTTTTCACAAGCAGTATTTGACACTGGTCAATCAGTCGCTAATGCTTTTAATTCTTTTTCACCAAATTATGCACAAGGCGCACAATTATCTGCTCAAGTCCAAATAAACGGATTGACCAGAAATTCAGCTACATTTTCCACAGCAGTCGGTAGCGTTGTTGGCATTGTTGGCGCAACTATTAAAAATGGCGTTGTTGCAGATTCTAGCGGCAATTTATGGAATTTGCCAACAACAGTAACAATACCATCATCAGGTTCAATATCAGTAACGGTAACAGCTCAACAACTTGGAAATATTGCAGCACCAATAGGAACTATAAATCAGATTGTTAATCCACAATTTGGTTGGCAATCTTTTACTTCAACAGCAGCAGCAATAACTGGATTAGCCATTGAAACTGATTCTGAATTGGTACAAAGACAATCTGTTTCAACTTCAATAAGCTCTCTAACAGTTACAAATGCCATTCTTGCAGCTATACAAAATTTACCTGGTGTTCTTTCTGTTGGTGGATATGATAATGACACTACATCAACAGATGTTAATGGTGTTCCAGCTGGAGCATTAGCAGTTGTCGTTTTAGGTGGTGTTGCTCAAACAGTTGTAAATTTGATAGCTGTTAAGAAAAGTCCTGGCTGCCCTACTTACGGCAATACTAGTGGCACTTATGTTGATTTATATGGCGTTCCACATATAATAAATTATTCAAATTTAGTTCAAACAAATATATTTTTCCAATTTACAATAAAAAAATTAACAAATTGGGTTATTAGCACTGAAGCACTAATACAAGAGACATTGGTAAATTTTGTAAACTCTTTATCTATTGGTGAAACTGTTTATGCAACTCAATGTTTAGGTGTCGCGTCTTTAGCTGGTAATATAAATACTATTGGTCTATCACAAACATTTTCAATAGAAATAGCCACTTTCTTTTTAGGTACAAGTGTATCACCATCATCAAATGCAGATGTCCCAATAGCTTTTAATGCTTCTGCAATGTGTTCAATATCAAATATTGTTATAACTTTGGTGTAATTTATGAAATTAAAAGATTATATTTTTAATATATTTGTTATTTTTGATGAAACAATTAACACGGTTTTTCTTTTTGGATTGCCTGATGAAACAATATCTGCTCGGTGCTATCGGTTAAGATTTGATTCTAAATTTTGGTCAAAATTAATGGTTTTTGTTGATTTTGGAGCTCTAACATTTTTTGGTGTTAAATACCATTGCAGACTATCTTATATTTACGAAAATAGACATAGAAAAATATCAAGACACTATAGAGTTAAAGATTGGAAAAATTCTGGAGATAAAAATGGATAATAATATTCAACATGGTTGGGCAGCAGTTTGTGGTTTTGGCGTTTTAATTACCTTTATTGAAAATAATTATCAAATGGTTGGTCTTGTAATAGGATTTGTCGGATTGATAATGAATGGATATTTTGGAATTAAAAATATTCAATTAAAAGATGAAGAATTGAAAATTCGCAAAAAGGAATTGGATTTATGACAATTAGCAGAAATTTAAAAGCTTTTTTGGATACCATTGCTGTTTCTGAAGGAACAAAAGGAATTGGTGATGATGGTTACAATGTAACCGTTGGTGGTGCTATATTTAGCGATTACTCTACACACCCAAGACCACACGTATGGATTGAAAAAAATAAAATATTTTCAAGCGCAGCAGGTCGTTATCAAGTTCTAGCTCACTATTATGATGTTTATAAAAAACAACTTAATTTAAAAGATTTTGGCCATGAATCACAAGATGAAATAGCTATACAAATGATAAAAGAATGTAGAGCTATTGAAGACATTGAGCTTGGCAGATTTACAGATGCTATTGGAAAATGTCGTTCAAGGTGGGCATCTTTGCCAGATTCTCCATATGGACAGCGCACGAACAGTATAGGCTCATTAAAAATGGCTTATTTAAAATACGGTGGTGAAATAGCATGACGACAAGTGCTGGAATTTTACAAAATTATCTTAGTTTAGTAACAAGTCAACACGCAGACAAACCAAAATTTAATGCGTGGCTTAGTGCTTTATTACAGCCATTTTGTGACATGCAAGCACTATTGCAAACATTTCCATCTCTTTTTTCAGTTCAAACTGCAATAGGACAGCAATTAGATGTAATCGGGCAATGGGTAGGAATAAGTAGAGCTTTGCAGGAATCTTTAACTGGCGTTTATTTTTCTTTAGATACTGCTGGTGTTGGTCTTAATCAAGGAATTATATACAATCCAAATACAGATTCTTTAACTGGTCTTGTACAATTAGATGATGATGTTTATAGATTGTTATTAAACGCTAAAATAGCTTATAATGCTTGGGATGGAACTGTTGCAAGCGCAGAAACATTTATGAATAATATATTTTCTGTATATAACTATTCATTTTGTATCCAAGACAATCAAGACAAAACAATGTATGAAGGAATTATTGGTGGTTCAGCAGCTCCACCAGCATTTTTACAACAAATGCTTTTAAATGGATTATTTGATTTAAGACCATCTGGAATTATTGTTCATTATTTTTGGCAATCTGACAGTAACCCTGTATTTGCTCTTGATGTTGATAATTCTTATTTTGGTGGTCTTGACCACGGCTCTATGGCAACTTTTATTTAATAGGAAAAACAAATGGCTGGTACTAACGATTACTTACAGTTTGCTGCTAGTGGCGGCTCTTCAACAGTAGAAACGCAAGCTGCTTATTTGGTTGATAGCACGTTGTCGGCTGGTATGGTAGCAGGTGTCGTGCCAAGTACAAGGTTAAATAAAATCTTGCGCCAAGCAACAATGGCAAGCGCAGTTCTTGGTCAAATTATAGCCAATAATGGAGTTAATGCTTCTGACGATGGAAATGTATCAAATTTTATAACAAATTTATTACCAGCACTAGGAATAGGCAGTTTAAGGTCAGCACCAGCAATAACTGGCAGTGGATCACTTGCTTCTTCTAGCTTTGGAACTTTACAAGAGATAACAAGTTCAACAACATGCACAACAACACTGCCAACAGCAGTAGGCAATTCAGGAAAATCATATAAATTTGTAAATAATTCATCAGTAAGTCAAAATTTAGCACTAACTGGTTCAGTACCAGGTACACCATCAAACTGCTTTTTCTTTAATGGTGCAACGCTTGGCGCATCATTAACATTGCTTACAAACGAGTCTTTAGAATTAATCAGTGATGGTGGGAACTGGATTTGTTTTGGCGGCTCTTTTGTTGATGATTTAAGATTGGCAACTTATGCCTTACAAAGTCAACTTAATACAAGAGCTAGCCATGTTTACACTGGTGGCTCTGTTGGTCAAAGTGATTGGTTTTATTTGGATAAGCCAAATGGATTAATTGCTATGATGGGTATACAATTATTCACTGCTCCTGCAAATTTAACGCTGCCAGCTTCATTTACAACTGCCGTGCTATCTGCACATTTATGGGACAATGGTAGTAATCATAATGCTGTTATGGCAACAATAACTAATCCATCAACAGTAGCAGTGACTTGTTCAGCATATAATACTACTGCCAACTTTATTGTCATAGGATACTAAAATGTTATATTCAAAAACAGCTCATCAAAATGGATTAACAGGTTTCTTTTTTGAACATGATATAAATGCCCCTTATGATTCTTTTTTAGTTTCTGATAATGACGCTAAAATTGCTGTTAATTTGCCACTTGGTAGCAGCTATGATTTTACTGTTCCTTCTAATGGTGAATCTGCAACTTTAGTGACAACATCACCAACAAATGAATTTTTACTTGGTCAAGCACAAATTGAACAAATTTCTGCTTTAAATGCAGCGTATAACACGGCTATAATTGCTCCGGTAAGCTATACTACAAAAGCAGGAACGACATCGACATTTAATCAATCTGTACAAGATAAGCAAAATCTGCAAAATGCTATTGCTGGTTCTCTTGCCACACAAAATTGGTCTTTAAATATTTGGTTAAATCAATTTGGTCAATCAATAACACCATTTACATTTGCTGATTTAGAAGGTTTGGCAGCAGCAATGGAAGCAGCGGACATACCAGATTTTGTAAATCTATTGTCAAAAATAGCACAGGTTCAACAAGCAGCGACAATTCAAGAAGTTCAAGCAGTTAATTTCTAACAAAACTTGAAAAATGGCTTTATTACCTAATCAAAGTATACCAATTGACAATGCTGAGAATTTAATTTCACCGCAATGGTATCAATTTCTTAGCACAATAGCATCCTATGTAAATCCACAAAACATAGCGTCCTATGTAAGTCAAGCCATCGTACAACAAACATCAAATCCACAACTTGTTGACGTTAGAAGTTTTCCAAATGTTTATGGAAATGGTGTAAATGACGATACCGCTGGATTAATAAACGCTTTTAATAGTGGAATACCATTTGGTATTTTTTCAGGCACTTTTTTAATATCATCAACAGTAACATTATCATTAATTGGTCAATTTGTGATAATGTCGCCTGGTGCTTTAATCAAAAAAATTGGCTCATCACCATTTGACGCTTTTTTAATTCCTGGTGGAGCTTCTGGCTGGCAATTATCTGGAATTAGGATAAACTGTAACAATATTGGCGGTTCTGGTATTGGCATAAAAGGAAGTGGCAATATTGTAGAAAAAAGCGAAGTTTACGGAAGTTCTGGAATTGCAAATGCTCATGGAATTTATTTAGATGGTCAAACAACCACCTGTATAAATAACAGAGTAATAAATAACTTTTGTCACAATGTTGGTGGTGTGGGATGTCCTTCTAATTCTGCTCCTGATAATATTAGAACTGGAAACATTACTTATTATACTGGTGCTGAAGGAATAACAGATGATTTACCATCTAATCAATCTGTAATAAGTACCAATATAGTCGCATTTGCTTGTCAGTTAGGTGGTGTCGCTGGCATTGGAATTGACGATGCTGATGGTGGTTCGTTGAGCAGTAATATTGTTGTTGGAACTGCTAATGGCGCGCCTGGTATAAAAACTCAAAACAATGCTGGCAATAGTTCTTATCTATCTTTAACTGGTAATACATTAATAAATAATAGTGGTGGTGGATTACACTTAGCCACTAATGCTTCATCATCATATGAAACTCCAATTGCTGCAACTGCTTTGGTTGTTGGCAAATTTTATTTGGTTAATAGCACTGGTTCTGGAAGTACAGATTTTACAGCTATTGGTTCTGTTTCTAATAATATTGGTACAATTTTCCAAGCTACTGGTGCAGGCACAGGCACAGGCACAGCATTACTAGCATTTACTTCAAGCAATAATATAGCTAGTTCAAATACGTTCCAAAACAATTCAAATACTTATAATGCTGGTAGTTTTGTTGTTGGCTGCTCTTATGTAATTGTTTCTATTGGAAGTACAGATTTTAGAACTATTGGTGCGACTTCTAACACACCAGGATTATCATTTACAGCAACAGGAATTGGTAGTGGAAGTGGCTCTGCTAAAACTGTTGACATTATGGTTGATTTAGGTTCAGTTGCCAACACAATACTTGGTAACAGCTCTAGTGCTGTTGTTTATGATGCTAATTTAGATGGATTGAATACAAATTATCAACGCGCAAGCGCAATGAGTTTTATTCAAAAAGGTGCTAGCCAATTACGTTATTTGATGGATAAATTGTTTGAAGTAGTTACAGTTGATGACTATTATCAAACAGGTGATACTGACGATATGACAATTCAAAGAGCGTTAAATTATGCGCTTACTTTTGAATTTGCATTGCTTTGGTTTGAATCAAGAATTTATGTATTATATGCTCCAGTAACAGCAGTTTTAAGACAGCACCAATTTATTGGTAAAACACCAGGAATTTACAATCTAGCTCAACATTTAGTTTTATTAGGTAGAGATAAAAATACTTCAATTATTGTTGGATATAATTCTACTGGAGCATTTAACCTTTATTTTACTCAAATATATAATAATAAATCTTCAAATCAATCTTTAACTGATACCCCAGTAATAACACCAACAAGCCAATATTCAACTCAAGTCGATGCAATGTGTACTGTCACAGCTATTAATCTTTGGTTGTCACCTGGCATTGATGGAGCTGGCGTTGGTTTTAGCTTTAACTTTATAAATAGCTTAAATCAAAATACCCCTGCTGTAACTGAAACACTTGGCATGTGGAATAGCCCTGGTGCTAGCAGAACTTTAACATTGCAAGATGTTAATTTAATGCCTTATCATGATGTTCAAAATGCTAGTTATTACGCTTGGAATACAAGTCTTGATGTTTCAGGTTCAAATCAACCAAAATTAATAAACGTAAACAATGCAATAGGTAATAATTCCACAACAAAGCAAGACGCTGTTTTAAATGCGAGCAACTGCTATGGTTTGTGGGCTACAGATTGTGATTTAAGTTCTAATAATTCATTTTTTGGTGTTCTTGATGTTTGCACGACTGTTTGTGAAGGAACAAAATTTCTTAGATGTAATGCAGTTGGCTCTGACATTGGAATTTACGGGTGGCGTGGTGCTTCTAGTCGTGGTGGTGGTTACGATTTTATTGGTGGACATATTAATTCTAATTATGCTTCTGCTTATATATCTGGAGCTGGTGCTGTAAAAATAAGCAGCGTTCTTCAATATAGACAGCCAATAACACAATTTACAAGTTTTACAGCGACCAATTGTTCAATTAATGGCACGACTTTAACTGTTGATGGCATTTTTAATGGTTCTTTAGGTTATCTTGATGCTTCTGGCAATTATAACATTGACACAACAATGTATATATATGGTGACGGAGTTTTAACAACAAATATCACAGCTCAATTAACACAAGTAAATAATCAATCAACAATCGCTAAAATAGGCGGTCAAGGCACTTATTCTGTAACTCAATCTCAGTCGATGTCAGCTTCTTATTCTGGCTGTACTGTTAGTGGCAATACTTTAACTTTGCCAACTCCTGTTGCTGCTGGAAGCTTAACAAATGGTCAAGTTTATCAAATAGCGACATTAAGCAGCGCAATAGCACCAACAAGTATATCAGCAGGAAACAATTATCAGATTGTAACTTTAGGCTCGACTAACTTCATGTCTATTGGTGCGCCTAATAATAATATTGGAACTATATTTACTGCAACTGGAGTTGGCACTGGAAATGGCTCTGTATTACCTTGCTTTCCTGGTGCTGTTGTTAATGCTGTTGGCGCTACTTTTACAGCGACTGGAGCTGGAATAGGAACTGGAACTGCTATACCAATAGGAACTGGAAGCCCATTTTGTGTAGGTATGCAATTAAGTGGATTAGCTGGTCTTGATTCCACAACATTTATAACAGCAAAAACAAGTGCAACAACATTTACTTTAAATGGTAAGTCTTATGGAACTCTTACTGGTTCTGTTGTTGGTACTATGCCTTCTAATGTCGCTACTGGATGCAGTATTTCTGGCAATGTTTTAACTGTTGGAACTGTCACATCTGGTCAATTTTTAATTGGAACAAAAATATCTTTTTCAGGTTCAATAAAAAATACTTATATTGTAAGCTCTGCTGGAACTAATAAATGGAATTTAAGTCAAGAATATAAAACTCCATATCCAACATCATTAACTGGTTTAACTGTTACCGGAACATTTGGAACAAATTTATCTGGAATTGGCTCTGTTGTTAATAATACCAATGACTGCTTGATTAAAACTGTTGTTGAAAGATTTACTGCAACTAATTGGAGTATCACTGGAAATGTATTAACTGTCAATGCTTTGCAGAATACAACTGACGTTGTAAAGCTTGGTGAAGCTATTGGTGGTAATGATTCAAACTATTATGGTGGATTTACACTAAATAGTGGTTCATTTTCAATAAACAATTCAACTAATGTTTTAACTGTCTCATCATTAAATGGTCAAGGTGCTGTTTATATAGGCGCGCCAGTATCGTATTCATCTTCATCAAGTCCATCAGAAGTTTATGTAACCACATTACTATCTGGAGTTTTAGGCGCTGCTGGTGCTACTTATCAATTATCAGGTTCATTAACAGGCTCAGGCAATCTAACATCACCAACAGTAACAATAACAGGATATACAACTGGTAGAGGAAATACTGGAGCTTATACATTAAGCCATTCTTATTTATCAACAATATCATCAACAACTAATAATTTAGTTGGATATTACAATCAAAAATCTAATAACATTCAAATATTAGATAATGACAATGGATATGGCTCAGCTAATTATACCAACCATTACCACGTTAATATTCCAGACAATAACGATGTTCAACAGGTAACAATACGAGTTAATTGTATGCAAGCTATGACGCTTGTTGAACCTTTTTATATTGGTAATAAATGTACAAATGTTGATGTTAAAATACCGAGCTTAGTACAAAATGGATTATGGGAATGTTCATATCCATTTAAAGATACAGGAAATCCAAATTATGGTTTAAATGCTTATAAGATTGGAAATGGAGCTAGCGGAGTAATCATTAAAGATTCTTTAAAAATTCTTTATAATGATAATCCAACAGTAAATGGATATGGAATAACTTTACCAATGTTCGGTTGTACTGTAGGTGCGCCAGCCACTGGAACTTATTATGTTGGCTGCAATGGCACACAAACTGGTATTAATGCCACGGCTTACTTAATGCCTATGGCTGCTACTATAGTGATGTTGTCTGTTGAGCTGTTTTCTTTGCCAACAGGTTCAAATACAATATCATTCCAGATAATAAACAACGCAACTTTATTAGGCAATGTTTTAACATTTACATCTACTGGTTGGACATACGGTTCATTATCTGGAAGTACAGCTCAAGCAACAATACCATTAACAGGTTCTTATTCAATACCACAACAAGCAGCCGGTTCAATATTAGCATTAAAAATGATTGTTGCTGGAGCTGCTGCTGCTGGCTCTATAAAATACTCTATGATTGCTAATGCTTAATCTAATCTTTCAGAAAGAAATTTAAGACCATCATTAACAATCATATCCTCTATTTCTTTCTTGCTAATCAAACACTTAACAACAGCTTCATCAATAGTGTCTAATCCAACAAGATTAATATAGGTTACATTTTTGTTCTGTCCTATTCTATGCGCTCTATCCTCACTTTGACTTCTAGCTGTTAAGCTATAGTCATTGCTATAATAAATAACATAAGAAGCACTAACCAAAGTTATACCCGTTCCACCAGCTTTAGCATTGCCAACAAAGACTTTTGCATCACCATTTTCAAAAGATTCTATAGCTTCAAGTCTTTCTGCCTTAGAAATTTCACCATAATACTTAACATGGCTTATTTTTTCATTTTTAAGTATTTCAATAATGTCTTTAATCTCTTGGGTAAATCTTGCCCAAATTATTACTTTGTTGCCTTCGTTAATGATAGATTCTATGCACTCTAGCAATGCCTTAGACTTAGGGCTATCTCCAGCAATCTTAATCGGTAAAGGATTTAAAGGACTTATAAAGTAACCAGATGTTACTTGAGACAATTTAGTAATAGCAGTCAATTTATTTATAACTGTTTCTTGACCTTCAAACTCTATTCTAAGCTCATCTTCAATTTTGTTATAAACTTTTCTTTGTTCACTTGTCAATTGAAAAAATACATTTTTATGTATTTTATCTGGCAAGTCTAAACACTCACTTTTTAAAACTCTGTAGCTATGTGGCTGCATTAGTTTAATCAATTTATCAATGTTTTTATACTTCTTTTTACCATCATCAGTTCTATCAACAATTTGTGGCATCCTTCTACTTGTTGATGCTTTTGCAACTCTTGCATTATGATTTGCTATAACAGTGCTTATGACATTGAAAGATTTTAGAACTGTTGTTTTTGATTCATGAACGACATTTGGATTAAAACAATTTCTTATTTTTTCAATAACGTCTTGAATCTTTGCGTATTCACCAGATTCAACTAAATTAATCAAATTGTAAGAATGTGAATAGATTTGATCATCACTGCTTCTTTTAAGAATTTCATGTGCAATCAAAACATTTTGCTTTATTGTTTGAATTTCACCGTAATTCCATGGCGTTTTTTCTTTAGCGAATTTCTGCATTAATCTATGCTCTGATGATAGCATTTCGGCATATTCAGCTTTAAAAGAATAAAAACTGTTTGCCTGTAAAATACTTTCATCAAGAAATGCAAATTGACTGTAAAAGTCAAATGGGCAGCCATCAGTTGGTGTACCTGTCATAATTCTACGATACTTTGAATATGGTTTTAAATCCATTAAAGCTTTCGTGCGCTTGCTTGATGGTGATTTAATAAAGTGACTTTCATCAGCAGCAATAAATAATTTTCCAGAAGTCTTGCAAAACTTCATAGCAGCATCAAAGCCATTTTTATTTTGTAACGCTTCCCAATTCATTGTGAAAATTCTTAACTTTCCGTTTTGTGGAACAAAAATGGAATCTAATTTTTTCTTGTATGAAGCTGTATGATTTGATTGCCAAGCAACTGCATTGTATTCTACAAAATCAGGCATGTGCTTTTTAAGCTCAATCAATGTCCAGTTTAAATGCACACCATTAGGTGCAAATACAAGAACGCTATCACAATCACCACTAGAGTATAACTCAGCAATATTATTGATAACCATAAATGTTTTACCAGTTCCCATATCAGCTAACAAAGCAAATGCTTCTCTTCTGGCATATCTGTTATGGTATTCTAGTTGATGCTTGTATGGTTTATTTTTAAATTCCATCTATTTCACCTTTTTTAGACATTAAAGTATTTCTCATAAATAAAAAATCTGTCGAGTCAGGGTGAACAGCTTTAAAAGCTGCTTTGCTAACTAGCGAATTAACAGATAAAAAATTTATTTCATCACCGTATTTACAGCCATCAATTAAAATCCATCTATTTTTATCAGTAACAATTAATACCCAACCAACACCGCCAGAATTACGTTGACGCAAAAACCAATTCATTTGTGCTTGGCTTAATTTGTGATTGCTACCGAATAATGGTGTTAATGGTTTTTTAGGCTCTTTTGGGCATTTTATTTCAATCCAACCTTCAATTCCTTCGATACAAAAATTAACATCTGGATTTCCAACGCCAACAACATTTTCAATTCTGTCGCATCTGTCTAGCGGCTTAATTGCTTTTTCTCTAAATTTTTGATAAGCTATTTTTTCATTCATACTAATTTAACATCTCCATCATGCTCAAGCTGTTGAATAATTGCACAGTATTTTGGACTTTCTTTGTATTCTGCAACTTGACAAGTGTGGTTTACCATAGAATTACAACTTAAACAAGGTTCAGCAGTTCCAAGATTCATCATAAATTCTCTACCAACAAAATCCTCCAAAGTACATTTTACACCGCCTAATCTATGTGGAAAATTATAAGCATCACAATGACAAGTGTATTGTAATATTTTACCATCTTTTTTTCTTCTGCCAATATTAAGGTTACTTTGTTTCATTTTAATAGTTTCCATTTTGCAATAAAAGCGAATCTAATACCATGCCAGAATTTAGCCCTTATTAAAAGATGGCTTCCTACTGGTATATTTTCGACAAAATCTATTCCAATTCTTAAATAATCTTTTCTTCCAATCCTAGCGTTAATCATATCTGTATCATCACGCAATCTCAAATCTAAAAATTCTAATTGTCCATTTTCAACCTTTCCATCACGCTTTTTTATTTCATTTTCTTCATTAGCGTTTCTAGGATTTTTATGTACAAGTTCACCTAAAAATACTATCTCAGTGCCATTTGGATAGTCTCTACCAATTTCTTTTATGGTAAAAACTTTTTCAGCAGATATTCCATTTTCAGAAGGATTTTCATATAAATGTCCATATAATGTTTTAAATGGAAATATATCATTAAACGGGTTTTCTGCTTTGTTTATGGTTTCTATTTGCTTTTGAGTCAATTTACCCATATTTCTAGCTTCAACCAACTTATTAGCTTTACTTTCTCCAATTCCTTTTAAGTTTGTAAATCCACCAATTAACTTTCCATTTTTAACAGACCAATTTACTTCAGAAAGTTCTAAATCAAATGGTACATGGTAAATTTCTTCCTTGTACATTTCACGCAACAAAGCAACGGCAGAATCTTGATCTTTTGCATTTCTTAAATTTGCTGCTGCGAACTCTAATGGTCTATGTGCTTTTACCCAAGCGCACCAATAGCTTATGGTAGCGTATGAATAAGTATGAGATTTATTCATCTGCCAAGAACCCATAGAACTGATTAAAAGCCAAATATCGGCAGCTTCTTTTTCATCAATTCCTTGTTCACTAGCTCCTTGAATAAACCTAGATTTGAATTGGTGGAAAAATTCTTCACCAAGTGATTTACTCATGCCCTTTCTAACTGCGTTTACATCTGGCCAGTCGAATTTGCCAACGTGTCTAACAATGGCTATGGTATGCTCTTGGTATATTGGCAATCCATAAGATTCTTCCATATGCTTATGAACTAATGGATGTAATTCTTTATATGGCAAACCAAAACGTCTATCCATCCATTTCCATGTTACACCACCACCAAATGGTCCAGGTCTGGCAAGTGCAGTAATAGAATCAATATCAGTCAAGCTTGCATAAGACTCTCTCATAAATTCAGAAACAGAACGCATGGCAACTCCTTCAAACTGGAATATATTGCACAACCGCTGTTTATTGAAAATTTCATATACTTTATGGTCATCAAAAGTCAAGTTGTAAAAATCAACATCCGGTGCAGCATCATTAAGAATTGACAAAGTTCTAAGACCAAGAACGTCAATTTTCAATAAATTTAAATATTCTGCATCGTATTTTTCAACATGGGCAATTCCGTTATCGTCAACTACACAATAATTATTAATATCATTATTGCATATTAACAAACCAGCAGCATGTACGCCAGTATGACTTGCATGACCTTCTATATCCATCGCTCTTAAAGCTTCTGGATACATTCTTGAAAAATTTTTACCAGGTTCAGTTGTTTTTAAGGTGTCCTCTAAGCAGTTTGACGCTCTGGCATCTGCTGATGACCGTTCTACCATAGCAACTTTAACGCCTATGGTGGCTTGTGGTGGAATGTTTAGTGCTTTACAAACCGTTATCAACGCTGATTTTGGCTTGTATCTTGATATTGTTCCTATATGAGCTGTATTGTCAAAACCATATTTGTTTGACATATACTCAAAAACCAAATGTCTTTTGTCATCAGGAAAGTCAATATCAATATCAGGTAAGTCAAAACGTGTTATGTCGATAAATCTTTCAAAGAATAATTTTGGTGGTATCGGGTCAATCTCAGTAATGCGTGTTAAATAGCACACAAGAGAGCCTGCACTAGAGCCTCTGGATGGTCCAACCAACATTAAGCTTTTTGCATAAACAACCATGTCAGAAACTATTATGAAATAACTTTCATACTTCTTTTCTTTGATTAAACCAAGTTCATAGTTTAATCTTGTTTCATATTCATCTGTCCATTTATCCTGCATCTTTCTGTAAATGATGCCTTCTCTACATAACTTTTCAAGGTCTCCATCAGCATAAATAGTCGGTGCTTTAGAAAGTTCAAAAACTTCACAGCTATCAACAATTTGACTAGCGACATCTTGATATTTTAGTTCATCTAAAATATATTGCTTTGTTGTTTTGCTTCCATATTTACTTATTAATTCAAATGTTTCTTTGTCTTTTTCAAAACAATAAGAATTATCAGAAGTATCAATAATTCTTAATCCATAAACATTGGCTATCTGCTCTTTTTTCTTATTTATAACAAAGCTTGCTGGAGAAGCATCTAATATTGCATTGATACGAGCAAGCCATTCACCATCAACAATATCACCGGCAAAAACTAAAATATTTTCGCTAATATGTTCTATATCTGCTCTGTAAAGCCTGTTTATTTTGCCTGTACGGCTCGAAATAGATTGTCTATAGCTAAGGCTAATTAATTTATAAAGCTCTGTTAAACCGCTTTTATTGCGAGCTAAAAACCACATTTTTGGAGTTAAAAAATTGTCATCAGACACGCAACATTCAACGCCAAATATAGGTTTAATTCCAGCACTATTGCAAGCCTTGTAAAATTTAACGTGACCCCATGTATTGGAATCTACAATGGCAGCAGCAGAACAATTAATCTCTTTCAACCTATCAACAACTGTTTGAATTTTTGCAAATGTCTGACCAAATGAATATTCAGTTCTAACTTTTAATTGTATCATAAAATCCTTTATTAATTATAAGTTGAATACAACAGGTAATTAATTACCTGTTGTTATATTTTACTTGTTTTTAACCGCTAATAACAGCTTATTTAATGCCTTTACTTGCTGTTACTTCGCGTTGTTCATTGTACCGTCCTTTTATTGCATAACTAAAATCATCCGGTACATGTTCATGTTCAAAAAATAAAACTTGACCAATTTTCATTCCTTCTTTGAGAATTAAAGTATGTTCTTGAGTCATATTTTTTAATTCAAGTGTTAATCGACTTCCTGTCCAACCGGCATCGCACCAACCAGCGTTAAGATGTTCTAAGCCATTTCTAGCCATCGAACTTTTAAGCTTATACTCTGCGCTGATATTATTTGGCAAATTAAAAATTTCATTTGAACAAGCAAGAATGAATTGGTCTGGATTTAACATGAATCCATTTTCACCGATATTTTGCTTTAACATGCGGATATTTTGCTTTTTGCTTAAATCAATGAATTGATTTTCTTGGTCTAACCATTCGACCATAACAGTTTTGTGCAGTGTTATATCTATGCTAGAACCATTTATATTTTCTTTTTCTGCATTAATAACGCCAGCTTCAACAAGCTCAACTAATCTATTATGTGATAATAACATTGTTTTCTCCTTATGGATTTGCTTTTAAATAATTGCCTAGTTTAGTTAGACCAAAGCCACTTTTTAAAGTTTCACCGCTTTTAGTAAGTGTCCACCTTCTTGTTTTTGAATTGTAGCTGACATTATAAGAACCACGCTTTAAAATGTCATTTTCACCTTTTGACGTTATTTTTTTAAAGCCATTTGCTTTGCAGAAAATATCAACTAAATCACCGCCAGATTCAACATTTTCACCGCCTAAATCAGTATTGTGACCTTTTTCATCAGATTTATTAAATGTGGCTCTTTCTGGTGGTTTTTCTTCTGTGTTTTCTTTTTTGAAACTGTCAGCTTTTGTTTTACTTGGATTTGGAACGAACTTTCCACCAACACCACGTTTGTGCTTTCCTTCAGCAAATTTTTTACCAGTTGGAGAGTCTTTTATTGTTTCTTTCATAATTCACCTAAATTGTAAATGATAAATATGATTACCACTATTAAAGCTAGTAAAATCATAGTAAAGTAAAAAATCCATCTTTTTTCAAGATTTCATACAAAGCCATAGCATCATCAATAGCTCGATGTGTCTGTTCAAGTGGAACGCCAAAAACAGATTCATAAAGTTTTTTCAAATTTGGTTTATGTCCAAAGCGACTTGTATACTCTTGAACTGAACAGATAGTTTTTGATGGCCATGGAAAATCAACGCAATCACAACGCTTTAAATCATTTTTTAACATTCCAACATCAAAACCAGCATTATGAGCAATTAAAACATCGCACTGGCTAATTGCAGCTTTAATTGCTGGCAACAATGTTTTAAAAGTTGGTTGGTCTTCAAGGTCACTGGTTTTGATTCCTGTTATTTTGGTGATTTCTTTACTAAGTGGTAAATCACCAGGATTAATCAACCAATTATATTGACTGATTATTTTTTGACTATCACTATCGACAATTACAATTCCAAGCTCAATTATTTTCGGCTGTTTTTCTAATGGTGCTGTTGATGGCAATAGTAAGCCAGTTGTTTCTGTATCTATGATTGCAACTCTCATTTTTATCCTATATATATTTATTGATTATTCTGGTTTTGCTAAAGACATATTTTTCATCAAAATTTTGTCTTATCCATTTTAAAGCATATTCATTTGTTAAATCAACATTATGAAGATTATTATTGTCTTTTTCGCTAACTTCTTGACCAAGCACACTTTTCCAACTGTGAAGCTCTTTATGTTTGGTCGGGTTATTAAACTGTTTAGCTGTATAATAACCTAATCTGTTAAAATTCAAAGCCATAATTAATTCTTCTCTGCACCCATAGAAATCAAGTGTTTCACTAGGGAATAAGCGTCCACCACAAACATTTCTAATGACCAATCCTTTTGCGGTAGCAATTTCTTTGCCGATGTCGTATCTTTTTATTTCATACTTATCAAGATTGCCACCAAGACTTCCAACACAATTAACAATTCCACAATTAGGATTATTTTCTAAATAATCAATGCATTGACCATAACGATAACCTGAATTTTCTGGGAATTTTTTAGTTCCTTCAGAAAATTGAATATTGTCATCAACAGATATAAAATATTTTGCAGTTCTGAAATTGTAAAATGATTGATGTCTTAACTTAAATATCTGACATGGATTAGTTTCATTTTGAAACAAGATTCTATAATCAATATTAAATGATTTAAGTCTTGTTTCAATTATGGATGAATATTTTTTCCAATCATCACCCTGTGCAACTATTGAAAAGCAAACTTTGCCTTTTAAAAATAATGGTTCTATGTTGGATAAGCTTCTTTCTGAGAACAAATATTTATCAGCATGTTCAATATTATTACTTGGGACGCAGATTGCAATAATCATTTAAACTTCTCCTTATTGGACAATATTTCTTCAATGATTGCACAATAAACTGCTATGTCGTGAACAGAGTCTATATGTTCAAGACCAGAATTTGCAAATCTAGAAATCTTTCCAAGTATAATTTCAAATATATACCAGTGCGCTTTATCAACAATTTCTGGCAAAACACCATCAGGAAATAAAACCCTAGTTAAATCACGAACTTGCGTAAAATTTCCACCATATGTTTCTGACCTATTTTTGTACGTTTCAACCATTTCTAACAAAATGTCACCAGCATTTTTACCTTCAGGTGGACATGGTTTGATTTTTACTAAAGGTACGCTTTCATAATGTTCCATAAAATTCTCACTTATAAGTTAAATTGTGAATTTTTAAAATTTCAGAAACAACACCATTACGATTGTACATTTCGATAACATCCCAACGGTCATCGTAAGCGCAAACGATGTCTCTTTGAAGAATATCGAATTGGTCAAATAGTTGGTCTAAGTAAAACTCTTTTAAATCTGGTGATTTTAAAATGTTTCCATAAGGTCGCATCAACAAAGCTTTTACTTCTCTAATTCCAGCAACTTTATCAAGCCATCTTTCAGTTTCAGGTCGATACTTTTCAGGTCGTGCTGTAAAGATGATGGTGTCGTAAATCTCATTGATATAATGAGTATTTGCTGGTCTATCTTTGTGGCATTGCTGGTGATATTTTTCATATCGTTCATCACCAGTTTTTGACATATCATTGCTGATACAGTTGTCTAGGTCGAAAATTTGGACTCTCATTTTAATTCCTTAAAATCATCAAGAACGCACCAATCAGGTGGATTGTTTTCAGTTTTAGTATTAAATTTTTTCTTTGACAATTCACAAGTTATGCTATGTTGCAAGGCTGGTTCATACTGTGCATATTTACATTGATAACAGTTTTCAATTTTAATAATAATTTGTTTTATCATTACATTGTTTTTCCATTTTTTGCTACTGGTTTTGCTTCATATCTAATAGACCAGAATTTTTCTTTAGCAATTTTCTTTGCTTCTGTTCTATCTAGCTCTGGGAAATACACTGGACACTCTTTTTTCCCGTAGCTTGGAAAAGCGCAAGTGCCATCACTAACACATTGAACCTGTATAAATTCCTCAGTCCACGGATGAACTAAAATAACTTCTTCACGCATTTCTCTGAATACATCTTGGTATTCAGATTGCGTTCTAGTGCAGAGTCTTAATTTACCCATATCGGCTAAAGTTCTAAGGTTGAACTTAGCATATATTGAAGTTGTTATGTTTTGCGGTAATAAAGCGCGCGCATCGTGCATTGGACAACCAATATCGACAAGTTCACCATAAGCAGATTTTACAGATTCAATCGCTTTAGACCAAATAGTTTGCATGTCTGGATTATCAAGAATTGATTGTGGTGTGATAATTTCTTGTTCTCTAACATCACAAGCTCTCATTGTCTGTTGAGCATAACTGCCAGTTCTAGTTCTAACTAGCTGGTGGGTAAAAACTCTTGTTACAACTTCAACCTTGAAAACGTAATCAACAAATTCCCAGCTAGACTTTATGGTGTTTCGCATGTATTCAAGATGTTCCATTTTCTTTTCATCATTCCATAAAGCGACATCATCATCAGAAGTCAAACGAGTATTTTTAGTCTCCAACAAAAGTTCAAGTGCATCTGTTGTGTACCTTACCAATTTAGCTTTCATTTTATTCCTTAGTGACAATTTTGTTTGACTCAATCAAATCATTAAATGATTCAACACTGATAAATGTTTTAGTGATTTGACCACCTAATCGTATTGCTCCACATTCAGAGCATGCATAATTCTGTTTAATCTTAAATTTTATTTCTATTAGCATATAAAATCCTTAAATAAGGTAGCTAAAATTAGATTGCAGCTTAGATTACTTAAAATCTAAGCTGCCCTACTATTAAAAAATTATCGTTTAATAGCGAGCTTTACAGCTCTAATATTGCATTAGCGACATCTGTTTTTAAAGTCGCTCTGTCGCCAAATTGCGCTCTATCAATAGCACGGCTTTTGTCTGTTCGTAAATTGATTACATCGTAATCTGCCCATTGTGTAAAGGCATTAACTAAGCCCCAACCAGTTCCATCAGCAGTTTTTAAATCAGAGCCAATTCCTTTTCCACTAAACAACTCAATGATATTATTTAATGGTTTGCTAGTTAAAACTAGCTCTTTAGGCAACAAGTCCTCATCATTAGGAATGTTCAAATGTTTAGCAGCGATAGTTATGGCTTCATCACGACTCAACTTAATCTTTGTTAATGATTCACATTCATTAACAAAATTTTCCCAAACGTCTGATGCTAAACCAAGTTTACTTTTTACAGAGTCAACATTAAAGAATTGACTGTGTGGAGTTCTAATTTTAGCGTTTTGCCCTTTTCCACCAATAGCCATACGCAGAGTGTTATTACAAACAACTCTGGTCGATGTAAAATGGGCAACTGTTGACATGCTACCATCAAGGCTTGTTCCAACTAATAGATATGGCTTAATTTCATCAACTCCACCAATTTTAACGGATTCGCCTACTTTAGCCAAAGCCCAAAGTTTTTTACCACCGAAAAGTACACCGGCAGTATCCATTTTAAAACCAGCCGATTCTGTTAAATCTCTAAAGAATTCAAGAACTTCTTTAGGTTGAACTATGTTGTATCTTTCGGATACAATGCCTAGAGGATAATCATTATCAGCTCTAAACAAAACACGTTTTCCAGTGTAATAATGGCGACCAGGATTATTAGTCATATAAGCAACAGGACTACTTAACGCTTCCCAATCCATACCAGCTTCTACACGCCAAACATCTAAATCAGCATCATCTGTCAATTCTTGACCTAAACCATGCCAAATTTCTTTGCGACTTCCAACAAATGCCATTGCTGCTTTGCCAGTGCTTAAATCTATTTCATGTGCCATTTTAATCTACCTTGCCCAGTGGGCTAAAAATATAAGTTGAATATGTAGTAAAGACTACGGAATAATAATAACAGAAAAATGCAGAAAAACAAGTATATTTTTAACTGTATTTCTCATTGAGTTCTTCAAGCTTTTTAATTTGCCTTTCAGTTAAAGAATAGCCTTTTTTAAGCCTAACTTCAACAGATTTACAAAATTCATTTTCCCAATCATTTGTTGTTTCTTGCAACACATTATTTATCATAATGTAATATTCATCACGCCAATCTTTTCTCATCTTAATAACCTCATAGAATAATAATCACTTTCAATCATCTTTTTAATCTGGTAAATATCTTGCATAACATCATCCAACAAAATATTTTTCCAAATAGACATTCTTCCTAAGCTGAAAACATTACAATCATCAGTAAGCTTTCCGATTAAAGCACGTCTTACATTGTCATTAATATTTTCAATTTTACCTTGCGTTGACTCTTCAAAGCCTTTTTCAATAATTTGCAAGTTAAGTATTTCTTCAACGTCCAAACCAAAAGCTTTCAAAACAATTTCAATTTGCGTCCAAGAAGGAGCTGTTAAAGCTTTTGCTTCAATAATCATTTTATTACCAGTTATTGAAGCTCTGTATATTTGGCTTTTTTCTTCATAGTTTGGAAATTCCAAAAATTCATCTGGAAAATAAATTGTTTGATAAACATTGCAATCTGGTATTTCAAATTCTAACACCATTATTTTAAACATTTTAAATTTAAAATCCAGATTTATATTAGCTAGTTTGCAGTTTACATGCAATGGCATTGTGCTAATGATAGTGTTATTTTCAAATTGTTTGAAGTTGTCAACAGGAGAGTTGAAATAAATCCTGCTGTAACATCTTTCAATTAATCTTTCCTGTAAGTCACACGGTGCAATCCATCTTTCAACTGTTTTTAAATCCCAAATAGACCTGTCGCTAATTTTACCGCCTAAAACTTTTTGACTGTAAAGATTTGCCAATCTTATGCTGCAAGTGTCATAAAGTTTTCCTTCACTATAAATGTTTTTGTGTACAGTGACTTTTTTAAATGGTATCCCAAGTGCATCACCTATTTTTGAACTTCTGAATCTTAAAATACCTTTGTGCTTTTTTAACTCATTTTCTTTTTGAGCTTCAAAAATCATTGCGTCTTGAAAAACTGTATTAGCAGCAATCAAACCGGCTAATCCACAACCAATTATTACTGACATTTCTTTCTACCTTACCATTTGGCAGTTGTGTTGATAAGCAATCCTGTTGCTGGCTTTACTGGCAACGTGCAAACAGAATTGGTTTTTTTCATCATAACAGTGGTCGTGACTTTTACAGAAATCAATGCACTCATTATAGCTACCTGCAAAAATAGCATCATTAAAATCTGAAATTTTACCACAACTGTTTTTGTCAGAAATACGCCCATTTGTGACGTAGAAACGACCTATAAAATCTGGCATTTTATTTTTCCTTTTTGAGTTGAATAATTTAATAGCGGTTTATATTTTCCTGTTTTTTATTTTAAAAGTAAAGATTATTTTTATTATTTTGTACTTGTTTTTTGTTGATAAAATAGCACGGAATTTGTCGAGTCCGTGTTGAACCGTGTTACTTATATAACGCTTATATAACTATATTAAATAACCTGTATTATTTTACATTATTTTATTTAACTTGATTCTTGGTTATATATAACACGGACGAACACGGACACGGACGTAATACAAATGTATTACAAATTAAAAAATAAGTGTTTAAGTGCTATTTTTAAGCTTGATTAATCCGTGTTATATATAGATAATTTATTTTTAAATAACGTGTAAAATTAACTTTATTTTTTTAATTTATGCGAGTATAATTATTTCTGTAGCGTCGTGCTGCTGATTGGCTTTTGCTGATTAATTCAACTTAAAGGAGAAACAATGAAAAAGGTATATGTGACACAAATACCGCACTCTAGGAAAAAGTCTGGTGATGGTTCTGTTGCCTTTGTTCCAACAGTGAACATAGGAACTGCAACTGAATTTGGAGAAATCATTGAGATGTTCCCACCACGTTCAGCTTTTCATATGAGTAAAGAACTTAGTGAACAATGCTATGAAAAACTGAAAAGTTTTAATCCAGAAGTGGATTACATATTGCCTATGGGCGATATGTTTATAACGTCAACAGTCCTAGCGATTCTAGGCAAAAGGTATGGTCATTTTAATGTCCTGAAATGGGATAAAAATCTTGGTCGCTATTTAAACAGTAAGGTGGTTATATGATTACGCTTGATGATGTTTCTGAATTGGCTAGATGCCTAGATGCTGCGGTCTTAAATGTTAAGATTGCAAAAGCTGCTCTTGAAGAAGCTGTTGAAAAACAACGCTTGTTATCTGAAGAGACAATTCCTGCTGTTATGCAGGAATTAGGCGTTAAGGATTTGACTTTAGAAAATGGCAAAAAAATGTCATTGAAACAAGATGTTTATTCCCAAATACCAAACGACAAAAAGCCATTGTGCTATGCTTGGTTAAATGAAAAAGGTTTTGGTGGATTGATTAAAACCACTGTATCCGTTGAATTTGGCAAAGGTGAAAGAGAGGACGCGCTTGAACTTGTAAACAAGTTAAATGCTTCTGGTCTTAATAACATTGGCTTCCAAGAAGGAGTGCATGTTCAAACGATGAAGTCTTTTTTGAAAGAACAAATCAAGAAAGGCAATCCAGATTTAGATTTGGAACTTTTCGGTGCAAAAGTGGTAAATATTGCCACAATAAAATAATTGAATTTTTTAACTTTTAAATGTGGAGATTAAAATGCCTAAAGAAACTAAAACCGGAACTGCTGGATTGGAAAATAGCGTTGCTGATGCTGTTGAAGAAGTTAAAAACTTGCCTATTGCTGCTGAAGAAATGAACTGGGAAGATGATGCTGGCGCTGGTACAGAAGGCGCGGATAAATCATCATTTGCAATTCCATTTATAACAATGCTGCAAGCTCAATCACCACAGTTGGTTGGTGAAGCACCAATGGAAGGTGCAAAAGCAGGTAGATTCATCAATAACATAACTAATGAAATTTTTGATTATGTTGAGTTTATACCAGCGTCTTTTCAGCGTACATTTATTCGTTGGGGCGCTAATCGTGGTGGTTATAAAGGTGATTTTTCACCAATTGATGTTGAAACTGGTCGCGTTGAAGGAATGACAAATCACAATGGTCGTTATTTGATGGATGTTCCTGTTGGTCAACCTATCTTTGCGCCAACTGGACAAGCATTGTATGATGAGTTAGTTGATACGAGAAATCATTTCGTGCTGTACAAAGCTAAAAATGGTTCTTGGCAGCCAGCAATCATGTCATTAAGCAGCACACAAATAAAGAAATCAAAACGCTTGATGTCGCTTATTACAGGTATTGAAATTGCTAAAAAAGACGGCTCAACCTACAATCCACCATCATTTAGTCATATTTATGTTGCATCGGCTACTTTTGAGAAAAACACAAAAGGCTCTTGGTGGGGTTGGGATTTTAAAGTTCAACGACCATTGAATTCTCAAGAAGCTCAAACTTATGCTAAAGCCAAAATATTCAGCAAATCGGTTACTGATGGCGCTATTAAATCTGAACCACCTGTTGACAGTAATTTTGGCGAAAACATAGACCCAGCAACTGGTGAAGTCAAATTTTAATTAATTGAACTAACCAAAGGCTATCCAAAAGATAGCCTTTTTATTTATCTAAGGAGTTTCATATGCCAGTAAGAATAATTAGAAAGTCAAATAATGAATTCATTATTAATAATGATAATGACACGCCAATTTTGGTTGGGCGACCAGGAACTGATGAAATAATCGTTCCACCCTATGTAAGCATTGATTTAAATATCGAATCTAGTCTTGACATTTGGGATGCTGTTGGTGATGAGCTAGAGGAATGTAAAAAAGAGCTTGCAAACAATTTAGAAAACAATCTTTAACCCGTTTAATTTTAGCTACACGACACAAAAATGTTTTTGTAATAACAACATATTGCTTTTAAATTTTTGTTCCGTGTAGCTAATTTATAGCTGTTTTATTTGTGAGTTTATTTATGATTAAAGAGATAGTTGATTGGGCAAAAGATTATGTGAATTTAGGTTGGTATGTTTTCCCTTTGCATACTATGAACAATGGTATTTGCACTTGTGGAAATGATACTTGTTCTGATGCTGGTAAACATCCTAGAATTGGTCGAGGATTAAAAGCAGCAAGCAGAGATTTATCACAAATTGAAAAGTGGTTTTCTAAAGATGGTGAATTTGCCGGTCTTGCAAATATAGGCTTAGTTACTGGTGAACTTTCTGGCATTACTATTCTTGATATTGATATTGGTAATGGAAAGTTAGGTGCTGAAACTTGGCAACAACTTTGTGATGAAAGTGGTGAACCAGATACATTATCAGCGTCAACTGGTGGTGGTGGAATACACTTTGTATTCAAATACAGTTCATCATTAAAAACTAGCAGTAACACACTTGGTAAAGGCGTTGATTGTCGGAATGATAAAGGTTATATAGTAGCACCACCAAGTTTACATCGTAGTGGTGGAGTTTATAGCTGGAATAACTGGGAAAGAATAATCGAACTAGGTATAAATGGTTTAGCATTTTTACCAGCTCATTTATCAGTTAGAAAAGATGGGCGTGGCAGACCAGCTGGTGGAGAAAACAGAAAGAAAGGCAAGCGATGGACTATTGAGCAAGTCGCTAGGATGCTTGAATTTATACCATCAGATGATAGAGATTTATGGCGTAATGTTGGTATAATTCTTGGTCGTGAATTTAAGCAGTCTGATGATGCGTTTCAAGTCTATTGTGATTGGTCTGATAAATGGGATGGTAAAAAAGGTCGAAATCATAATGACATAATGAACGAAGCTTTTTATGATATTAGTAAAAAGCAGGATAAGTCTGAACTAAGCATTGGAACTATTGTTAAACTTGCTACTGACAATGGTTGGGCTCCATTACAAGGTGAAGTTCCAATTGATAGATTCGTCTATTATGCACCAGGAAATGTGTTTATCTATAGACCAACATTTACACAATGGATAGGTACGGCTGTGGATGCAGCAGTTTCACCAGTTAATTCTGATGGAAAAATTATTTCAGCAAGCGAGTGGTTAAAGCAAAATATGCTGGCTACTAGCATGACTAAAAACCCTGCTTTAGATGAAGATTATGTAAAAGACCACGACTGTTCCAACGGTGAAATATTTGAATCATCCGGTGGTGCTGTTTACAACTCATATCGAAAATCTACAATACATTTGGGTGACAGTTCTTTAGCCAAACCATTTGTAAACCATGTCAACAAAGTATTTAACAAGATTGGTGATGCTAATCAATTCTTAGACTACATGGCACATAGAGTTCAAAAGCCATGGGAAAAGCCGAGATTCGCAATACTGATAGCAGGTTCACAAGGTGTTGGTAAAGACACTGCCGTTGAATTTTGCGTTCCAGCTATCGGTGGCTGGAATATAAGCAATATCGAACCTGCTAGTTTAGAAAGCTCATTTAATGAATACTCAGCTTCAACGCTAGTAAGAATATCAGAAGCAGCCAATTTGCATGAGATGACTAAATGGGCATTTAATGAAAAGACAAAAGTGTTAATTGCCGGTAATCCTGATGACCTTATGATTAATCCTAAGTATGGTCAAAAGTATGACATAAAAATGTATTGTGGTGTAATCGTTACAACAAACCACCTTGCTAGTGGTATATATATTCCATCAGATGATAGAAGGTATGATGTTATTGATTCAGCTTCTATTCAAGAAATGGGATTGGCTGATGAAGAAGAAAAGAAAAAGTATTTCACAGAACTTTGGGAATGGTTTTATGATGGTGGCATGAATCATGTTGCAGCCTTTCTTAATGAAAGAGACATAAGCAAGTTCAACGCGAGTACAGGGCAACGCAAGACAGAGGCTCACGCTATGGTGGTCGCTTCTTCAATGCAAACTGATAGTTGGTTGTTGGATGCTCTTGAGAAATTTGATGGTAAAGATTATGTTAGAGCTGATGAAATTATAGCGGAGTGCCTTAGACTTGGTGACGTTAAAATCGAAAGCATACGACCTAGATTAGCAGCAGCAATGTCACGCTGTGGATATAAAGTAATGAGAAAATACGGCATTAAAGATGGTCGATGGAAAATAAATGGTAAGAATGTTATGCTTTATGCTAAGAATGAAGCAGCTAATTTATTTGAAAATAGCCAGTTGCCAGAATACCTATATATGGAGATTTTTTGATGGCTATTATTAATATAAGAGATTTTTCTGCCAAATACGGAATTAAGTATCATATCGTTTATCAACGCATCAGAAAGCTAGATATTCAACCTGCACGGTCTATCGTTAAGAAAAATTACACCATTTTTGAATATGATGAAGAAACCATCAAAAAAGTAATGTCAATGTATGAAAAAAATGTCGAGGGAATGTTATCAATTAAACAAGCCAGCGACAAATTTTCTCTTTCTGAAACATACATTTGTCAGTTAATTCACAAATTTGGATTAAATCCTGCAAGAAAAGTTGGCAGATTAAAAATGTTTGATGAAGTTGAAATGGAAAATCTTTTAATCAATAAAGAAGTAAAAATTGATAAGATAAATGCTGAGAGACAAAAATTTTACTTGAGAAAATAATATGAAAGTTTCAGTTGGCAAAATAAACCGAAAAAGAAAACCATTGTCATTTAGACAAATGAGATGGAATAAGAAAGCTAAAATTGTTGAAAAACACAAAGATAGAATTATAGTCAGAAAGAAAAAATCGGTTGATTTTGAAAACATGATTGTTAGCAATCTGTATTATATTTTGTTTAAATTCAGCGGATGCAAAAATTTTGGCTTTAAAGTAAATGGCACTGTAAATGGTCAATCGCCCAAAGGTAGACGGTTCAAATTAATAAGGAGTTAAAAATGATTTATGAAAACTTCAAAAAATAATATAGCACAGCAATTTGCCATTGCGCTAATTAATGAAAGATGGAACACAGTTGTCAATACTGTAAGTACAATAACATCAACAATTGATATTGCACTTACTTTTAAAATAACAGAAAACTGTCAAAATATTAAAAATGTCCAATGTGAATGTATTAAGCATACGCCACATTGCAGAAATTTAAGAAAAACTAAAAGGTGTGAAATGACTATTGAAGAATTAGAAAACAAGATTGCTGAATTTGCTGCTGAAATAGCGACTGATATAGAAAAATTAAAGAATCCTGTTGTTGCAACATGGGAGCCTGAAGGTGGTAATTTTTATATCAGACCAACAGGTGAAACGTATCACGATTCATCATCTTGCTTTACAAGATCATTTGGAGTAGAAAGAAAAACCAAAGAAGCCGCAGAAAAAGCCCGTGATGCCATGCGTGTTTTTAACAGATTATTGGCTTACAGAGATGAAGTTGAACCTGACTATGCCAATGTTGATTTTTGTTACCATCTTGTAATTATAGATGGTGAATGGGATGTAGCATGTGTTGGTAAAGCTAACCATCCATTAGCTATATATTTTAACAGTGAGAAAAACGCACAAATACTAGCTGACAAACTAAACAGGGGTGAAGTTTTATTATGAATGATATAAAACAACAAGTTAGGTCTATGGTTAAATCTTTACCTGAACATGGCGACTATGCTATTTTCAAAGAGATTATTAATGACTCTATGGATGAGATTGAAAGACTTGAAAAACAATATAAATGGATAGCTGTTGAAGATGAATTACCTAAATGGTGGCATTATGGATTGTAACCAACCAAAAGCTCTAAATAAATATAGAATTACAAATGAAACTGGAGTTTATATAGGTAGTCCATAAATTTGAAGAGTATATACGGTCACGACCTGAATTGATGGAAGTTAGAAATCAATGTAAAAACTGTCACTTTTTGAAGTAACTGGAGATTCTATTGGTGGAATTAAAATGGGTGATTGCTTGGTAAACAATGTTGGTGAAATTAAAAATATGAATTCAATATTTAATAAAGCATTTGACAGAAATAAAAGGAACGCCAATGTTGTATCTGAAAATTATGCTTGCAATCTTTATAGTGAAAAAACAAAACAGATACAGCACGAATCAGAAGAATTAAAACCATGCCCATTTTGCAATAGCAAGGCTGTTTTGGTAAATGGTGCAGAAAATTTATGGTTTGTTAATTGCACTGGATGTTCTGTTGCTGTTTGTTGTTCTGAAGCAAAAGTTATTGGTGAACTAAGTAGTGAAGAGAATAAGCGTTGTGCTATTGATAAATGGAATAAAAGAACTTGTGGAAAATGTGGGCCATTCAGAGTGTATTACTCAAGAGGCATTAAAGTTTGCCATCGTTGTGGCACTGAAAGAAAAATCGTTTGGAGTAAAAATTAATGATTAAAGTATATGTTACACCATTGGTTGATTTACAATCTGTAATTGAACTTGGTATTGTTAATGGTAAAATTGACTTTGAAAGTGGCTTTATTACGGCTGAATTAAAAGTCAGCGCAGCTGAAATAATTGAGGATATTATTACAGACAGAATTGTAAAACATTGTTTAACTGGGGAATGATTATGAGACTTTGGGCTATTTTGTTAATGGTTGTTTGGATTGTTATTGCCGTTACATCTATTGATGAACGATTGAAGAAAGTTGAAATTTGGCATTGTGGAATGGAGTGTGGAAAATGAGTAAAAATTGCGCTTGCAAACATTCTGATTTGTTGGCGCTTTAGCGATGCAATGTTTTTGGACTATGTGGGGATTTAATAAGTATTGTTAAGGCTAATTAATAGCTAAAAAAACGATTTTAAGCGGCATACAGACAATAAAAAACCCGCTAGTAAGGTATTACTAGCGGGTTTTTCTTTTTGTAGCTTAAATCGAATCGTAGTTACAATTCGATACCCTGTCTATAAGCATGTATAATTCTTACCATTGCAGCTACTTCACCACTACCAGGTAAGAATTCAAAATGCAATCCAGCTTCTTTAAGTCTAGCTTTAACTTCTCCACCAGGCTTAACAGATTTCAATTTACCTTCACTATCCATCCAGTGTATTTTATAGCACCAACCTCTTGGATTCCGGTGGTGCTTTTCTTCACCTTCAAGCCAAAAATCGCCTTCAAACAATTCTTCGCATCCATCTTGCAAATATTCAGTAGGAATATTCTTGCTAGATGTCACTTTATCCGGCATTGGAATATCATCGTTTTTTCTGACAATTTTATTCCAGTGTCTACATCTTTTGTCAACTGCACCCATCACTATTGATAACGATTTCATATATCACCTATTTCATTAAATTAAAAAAGCCGTCCATGGCAATAGTTTTATCTACCTAGCAAATCTTCATCAGACCACGATTCAAGACTTTTGATGTTGATTGGTACAACTTTTCTTTCATCAAAAGCTTTCGCTCTAGTCCTTTCTTCACACTCTTTACAGGCATTATAAGCTTCAACAGCTTCTTCACTAATAGTGACTATTGGTTGTCCGCATCGCCATGAACCGTTTTTCAAATAAAAAGCTCTAAAAGGTATGCACATGAAAAAACCGAAAACCGGCAAACCATCAACAAAAACATTGCTACCGTTATTCTTGTCACCATCATGCTTGTCAAACCACATGTCATTAAACTCTGTGTAAATCTTAGGTTCAAATCCCATTTTATAACTCCGAATATAAGTTGAATTTATCTCTAGTGCACTTAGTATCCTAGAGATAATTATTTTACAGTATACAGCGTTAAACACAATATTTAACGCTGTATTCACACCTATTCTATAGCAGCTTGTTTCTTACCTGCTATCTGTCCACTCAAGTTAATTTTGTTACCAAACTCACGACCTTTATTGAACGACTCCCAGTCATTAATCTTAGTTTTTCTGTTTTTGCTAACTTCAAGTTTCAACCCTTTGTTTCTAATAAATTCATCATTAGCATCTGCTTCACTTTTGTGCAGATTAACAATGGCTAGAGCTGTTGATTCACTGAATTCTTTATTTTCAACATTGTTTTCGATAATGTCGTGAACTCTCCAGTAAATGGCATTAGCAGCACCGATATTAAATATCACGCCTTGCGCTGTTTTAACACGTTCTGACTCTATACTTTTCATCAGATATTCTGCCATTAATTTAGCAGTCAATACATTGCTTTCTTTGCCAACAAAGAAATAAGTGCATTTTTTCTTAGCATTGGAAGTTTCTAATGGAACTGTATTTTTGAAATAGCAAGTGCAGAAGTAAAGCTTTGCAATGGCATTGCAAATTGTTCTGTTGAACTTGTGATTATAATTCACAAAGTTTAATTCAGTTCTTTCTTCTGGGGTTTCTGTAAAGTCCTGAAGATCACCCATTTTCAAATTGTATTTCGCTAGAGTAGCATGAGCCATTCTCATGGCATTATCGCGTTCACCATCAGTAGCTCCGGCATTTTGAGCCAAAGCAATTAATTTGTTGACACGAGCAATAATTTTTTCGTTCATTTTGTTTCTCCAAAATATAAGTTGAAATCCTTAATAGTTTTACCAGACAATTCCTTTGTCTAGGTAAGCATTGTATCGCAATACTTTGAATAATGCAAATATTATTGTTGAAAATTTGCATTATTCAAAGTATCCCCATCTACAGAGTAGTTGGGGATAAACCGGAATTAAGCAGCTAAGTCTTCACCAGAAACTTCATCAGTTTCAATGTTTGATTCTTCAGCGTCAACACCAACAGCTACATTACCTTTTATGTCCGGCAATTCATGTTCTTTTTTTGGTTTTTTCTCTTTCTTTTCTTTGACTACTTTGACAATTTCAACAGCGTTAAAAGTGTATTCAATGCCGTCAATAGTCTTTTTAGCCACACCTTCTGATTTCATTTTTGCGCGTACTTTTATTCCATCTTTCATAACTAAAGACAGTTCTTTTTCCGCTTTGGCAAAACTTTCAAACTCGTGGATGTGATGTTTACCATCTTTAGTAAATGAAACAATACATCCAGAACGTTTGCTTCTTGCAGCACGCACCTTATCATCATTCCACGTGCTAGCCACACCAGCAGCGATTTTGCTAGCTGATTCGGCTTTTTTAGCAGCCAACTCTTCATCAGTCAACTCAACAACTGGAGCTTTTTCTTTTGCTGGGCGACCGCGTTTTTTGCCAGCTTTAATTTCAGCAGCAGCAGCTTCAATGTTAGCGTCCTCTAGCGTTAATTCAGCCTTTTCAGCAATTTCAGCAGCAGCAGCCAAGACTTCTTCATCAGTCATTTCTTCCAGCGCTTTTTTGTTTTCACCATCATGTTCGCTGTTTCCATGCTCTGCGTGAGATTCAGAATCATGATGGTGATTTTCATGTTGTTTTTCTGCATGAGTTTCATGTTCATGCGCTTCATGATGAGTATGAGGCATTTCTTCCACCTTGTCTTTTTCAAATTGTTTATTGTAAGCATTAAGTCGAGCTTCTTTTAATCTTTCTTCAGCTTCTGCACGATTGCCAAATTTAGAAACTGTGTTTCCAGTGATTTGGTTAAATTCTGCAAGCATTTCTGCCACAGTCATTTTCTTAACATTTTTCTTTTCCATTTTAATCTACCTTGCCATTAACAGGCTTAATATTGTCACAAGTTCTTTCAATACTTGAGACTGTTTTAAATTGTACGCCAACATTATTGCTGGTGCAACTGTTTTTAATTTAATGGGCTATTCCTAGCTTTAGCTCCATCATCTTGTTAGTTTCTTTTATCTCAAAACTTTCAAATAAGTCAACTGGTGCATCGGGATAAATCTTAATAAATTCAATTAAAGATTCATCTTGTAACTCTTTACTATCAAACAATCCACAAGGTATTGCTCTACCAGCATTTGAGTATTTTGCATTAATGAATAAAATTATCATTATATCCTCCAATTATTTGTAGATGTTTGCACGACAGCGATTATCAACTAATCGCGTAGTACCATAGACTTTGTTACAGCAAGCGCATGAACCGAATATTTCATTGCCATGCTCGTCATATTCTTTAGAATAACCAGTTCTAATATCGCTGATTAATTCTTCGTGATTTTGATAAACTTTCGGTTTAAAGCTCATCTCTAACTCCAAAAATATAAGTTGAAATCCATATTTGTTTTGTCTAATAGACAATCCTTGTCTACTAGAGAGCTATTATACAGCAATAAAGATTAAAAACAAGTATTTCAATTAACAGACTTTGTGGTGTAATATGAAATAGCCTATTGTCATTATTAGCATTGGCACTGTTATGCAAAACAGCCAAAAGCCAAAAATCAACCTGTTTACAGCTCTAGCACTGTACAAGTCTTTTGTATCCAACAACTTTTTAATAGCTTCAATTACTTTGGTTTTTCTCTCATATAAAAATATTCTATCATCACTAGACCTTGCCAGCGTCCTAAAGCCATCAGTGGTGAAGGTAATTGTTTTTGGCATTTCTCGTTTATCTTTGAAATAAACTTTTATTGGAAAAGAAAAACTTTCCAAATCGTAAATATCAACTATCTCGCCTATCTCAGTTTGACCTTCGGACAGGACGCTTTTCAATCTAACAATGTCGCCAATCTTAAACTTTGTTTTCTTTTTCACTTCATTCTCCAGTATGATAGCACGACCGTGTGCTGTGTTATTTTCAGTAAGTGGTTAAACACCAGACTATTTTCTTCCACCAACACTTAGGTGGCAACAAAAACAGTGTTGGTGGAAGAAAGATAATCGCTGCAAAATCATCGTTTTTAAATCCGTAATATTCATCGGTTAAAACGTGTACTGCACAATTCACGTTTATCAATAATATTTCACAAGGTTCAATCACTTCAATTATTACTATGATGTGAAGGTTGTCGTGCAGTGCCAGTGCTGCTTGACTTTGGACGTACCGTTGTAGTTCGTCCGGTACTTCTTCCAACATTCTTGGGGCAATCGTGCATTTGTTATACTTCATTTCTTTATCTCCACAAGAAATACGTCAACAGGCTTGTCTTTAATGGTGCGCCCATCAATCGTACAGTTAATAGACGCACCACTTTTACTTTCAAATTTAACTGGGTAATCTCTACCCCAGTCCATGTTGCTAATGCTAGTAACAGTCCAAAGACAATCTTCATAAATCACTTTGTCACAAACCTTAAACTTTGTTGTTTTTAGTCTAAAGTCCCACTGTTTTAATCCAATAGCGAAAAATTCAGGTACTTTACCGACCGGCGCACGGTTTTCATTACGAAAACATCCGACAACAAAGTCACCAGCAAGCTGCATTGCAGCAGCTACATGGACAACTATCACGCCAACAAAGTCACCTTGTTTAGCGACCCATTCTGGTGTAACAATAAATCCATCAAAATCGCCTATGTGCTGAAGCACTATTCCAGCTTCCATTGCTATTTCAATCTGTTCACTTGTTGGTTCGTGTCTGCTAATAAATGCAAAATTTCCAGTTTCCATTTTGTTCTCCAAAAATATAAGTTGAAATCCGTGCTTTTGTAAAACAGTTCAGCAGCCTTGCGAACTAGATTATAGTTTAAACGACTTGCTATGAATTAGCAAGTGAAATTTTAATGTTTATTTGTGAGAGTCAGGAATTGACTCTCTAGCTATAAAGCACCACGGATTGTATAGCTCCCACCCGTTATCAACCATTAAACGGGTGCTGTCTCTGTCTTGAAAAACGCTGCCGAATTCATAATCGGCGTCACCCCATTTCTTGACGTACATCATGGTTGGTTCTCTGAAACTTTCTGCTATAGAAAGAAAAGCAGCCTTTTGAATAAGGTCTCTGTGCTTTTCATCTACTTCGTTGATAGATGATAGAAATTCTATTTGATTTGACATTTTGTTCTCCAAAAATATAAGTTGAAATCCGTGCTTTTGTAAAACAGTTCAGCAGCCTTGCGAACTAGATTATAGTTTAAACGACTTGCTATGAATTAGCAAGTGAAATTTTTAGGCATTCAACAAATGTTATGGTGACGTTAGTTATGGTGACGTTAGTTATGGTGACGTTAGTTATGGTGACGTTAGTTATGGTGACGTTAGTTATGGTGACGTTAGTTATGGTGACGTTAGTTATGGTGTATTTGTCAGAATAGCACACCGGCAATTTCATTCGTGAGCTGTTATGGCTTATTTGACGTTAGTTATGGTGGTTTTTGCTTGGTGGTTTTTGCTTGGTGATTTTATTTTGATTGGCTAATGGTGGATTATTTTGATTTGATGTTGGTGATTGATTGATTGATTGATTGATTGATTGATTGATTGATTGATTGATTGATTGATTGATTGATTGATTTTTGGTGGATTTCCACTGAAATGGGTGATTTGGCGTTGATTTGGAGANGGGTTATAAAATATCTTTATAAAACAACGGGTTATAAAATATCTTTATAAAACAACGGGTTATAAAATATCTTTATAAAACAACGGGTTATAAAATATCTTTATAAAACAACGGGTTATAANNTTACATTTATAAGTATCTGATTTACAAGTGTTTTTATTTTTTTGCGATTGACTCGCTATAAGTATTTGTTTTTGCACGTTATTTTATTTAAAAAAATGTACTTGTTTTTTTATTTTTATTTGTTATTATTAAGTCTAGTTTGTTTTATCGCTCTTTATCACTCTTTATGCTTAGATAGATGTCTATCTAAGTTTTTTAAATTTAATCGCTGGATTATCCGGCAAGGTGCTTGCAATGTTTAACAAAACCACTAACAAAACCGCTGACAAAACCGCTGACAAAACCGCTGACAAAACCGCTGACAAAACCGCTAAACAGCCTGTTAAGCCTGTTAAGCCTGTTAAGCCTGTAGGCAAACAGGCTCGTTTTTTCAACATCCGTGTATTTAACGCGGATGGCACTGAACAATTTTTTGAAAACACACAATTGCCTAAAGTTGAAAAGACTTTAGGTACAGGCTGTGTAAATGGCGCTGTTTTGCGCAAAAAAGCTGCACTGTCTGTGGAGCCTGTTGAAGGTAAGACTAAGACAGGACTAAAAATCGTTCTT
>TBL_comb48_EPIDRAFT_1000103_pt1 | contig 60486 bp, 62 predicted proteins | sample TroBogEpilimnion_37_FD_10681 | JGI IMG/M metagenome (IMG submission 10681) | reverse complement strand
GCTATTTTTGGTTTTTTAATTTCTTTAATTGATTTAGTTTCTTTAATTGGTTTTTGAATTTTTTTTGTTTCTTTTTTTTTAATTTTAGATTTTTTAGTCATAAGTTTCTTAAGAAATTCCATGGCTTAATATATGATTAAATGATGCAATACAAGTTTGTTAAATTATTTATCTCCTGAGCCAGGTTTATCACTAAAATATTTATTAAGTTTATCTGGAATATTTTTAAATTCATCTGCTTCTGGCAAAGGATCTTTTTTTTTCGTAATGTTTGGCCATTTTGCAGAAAGTTGCTTATTTAGCAATACTAGTTTTTCAGTATTATTATTAGTATCTGGTTCAATAGCATTTATTGGACATTCAGGTTCACAAACACCACAATCAATGCATTCATCAGGATTAATCACAAGCATGTTTTCACCTTCGTAAAAGCAATCTACCGGACATACTTCTACACAGTCAGTTAATTTGCATTTAATACATTTTTCGTTAACTACATAAGTCATTAAATAATTCCTAAATCTCTTTTTACTTTTATTTTTATTTCTCCCGTTTCCTCATCCTCAACATAAATTAAACCAGAAATTCTTCTCATTAGATTTGAGCCTAAATCATGTAAATTTTTATCAGAATAAACTAATTTCCATAATAATTCGATAATTTTTAAACGATCTTCATAATCAAGTTTTTTAATTTCTTGGGTATAGTACAAAATTTGATTAGAATTTTGTTCAAGTTCCTCACAATAATTTACAAGTTTATTTAAATACTCAATTTCAAGATTCTTATAATTTTTTATTAAATTAATAATTAATTCTTTTTTAATAGAATTATAATTTTCATCAATTTTTGCTGCGTAAATTAATAGTGCAGCAATTGCTATTTCATCATTTAAAAAAATTACTTCTTTCTTTTTATTATAATTAAATAAATTAAGGATTTTTTTTAACATTTATTTATAAATGGTTAGCTCTTTTAAAAATGAAAATGGGTTATTTACAATTTTTTTTGAATTTTTTTTAATAAATTTATTTTTGTGAGTTTCAAAATTATATTTATAAATTTGTTTATCTTGGTCTATATTTATGTAATTCATTAATTTTAATAATTTTTGAAAATCTTCTTTAGTACAACCCAGTAAATTTAACATATTAGATGATATAGAAAATTGACCTTCTTTTGTTGAACTTAAAATTTTTATAAATAATTTTTCAAGTATATCGACTCTTATAATTAAATTATCAAATTTTTCAAATCCACAAATAAGTAAAAAATATTTATCCTTGATTTCAAAATTTTTACAAAAATTTAGACCAAAAGATGGAGGATTTATCATTTTGTTTTTTTGGAAAAAACAACTCCATAAAATAATTTTTAATTGAACAGCTTTCGGTTTAATTATATTTGGTTGATATACGTGATATCTTCCAATTTTTATTCCAAATTTCTTAAAAATATTTCTATCTTGTTTTTTAATGTTTTTTAATAATTCTTCAATTTCTGTTCTTTTTAGAACTCCATTATTTTCAAATAATCTAAAAAATAACGCTCTTATATAACCGTTGTCTAATTTTACATTAGATATTTTTAATAAATCTTCTAAATATTGATTTTTTTTATATTCGATAAATTTTTCTAAATAATTTTTAAGATCTGTTTGTTCTGATACTTCTAAAGTATCATCTATTAGTAGTTTAATTTTTGGATTTAAATAATTAATACCAGGAATTAGTATTGCTATTGGATTTTTCTTCCAAGAAATTTTAAAGTCATTTTCTAACGTAAGATTGCTAGAGTCGAATTGTTCTTTAGTAATTTCTTCAATTCTTCTTCTAAATTCATTTAAAACACCATGTCTTGCAGCCTTTTTTATAGATCTAATATCGCTTTGAAGAGCAGTATTTGAAAAGTCTAGATTTAATTTAAGACCACTAATTGTACCTACAAACTGTTTATCTATAGTTACTTCGTTTTTTTCGGATATTTTCGTTTCTAATTTTGCATCTTGTTTAAGATTTTTTGATAATATGCTAATTCGTTTATCTACAAAACTTTTAGTTAACTCCTCATGAAGTTTAGCTGAAAGTTTATCTTCTATATCTTTTGTTTTTGCTATCCAATAATCGCTATTTTCAACCCAATTTTTTTTATAGGAAACATAAGCCCAAGTTCTGACATGAGAAATTCTATTTGCTATTGAGTCAATATTTCCAGAGTAGTTGTCCAAGCTACTTACCTGAAGTTTCATCCAATCATTAGGTATTTTATTTTTTTCAGATATTAAAAATTTATAAACTGTTTTAACAATTTCTATATGCTCATTGTATGAGCTTTTAGTAAAATCTGGAATTTGACAACATTCCCATAAAATAGGAATATTTATTGGCATATTACTATTTTTACTTACAAAACTTTTTAGCACATTTTCATCGAGCAAATCTTTGTTTCTTAGCAAAATAGGGTCAAAAGGTTTCTTATCAAGACTATTTAAAAAATTATTAGTACTACTAAAATCTAAATTAGAATTTCTCCAATAAATATTAATAACACTATCAAACTTATGATTTTCTAATCTATCTATTTGCTCAGGATTAAGATCCTCACATTTTCCTGTAATGCCAAAACTTCCATTTTTTAAATAACGTCCTGCTCTCCCAGCAATTTGACCTATTTCAGTTAGACGTAAGTTTCTATTTCTTTTTCCATCAAATTTATTCATGTTGTTAAAACTAACATGATCAATATCCATATTAATTCCCATTCCGATTGCATCAGTTGCTACTAAAAAATCTACGTCTCCAGATTGAAATAATTCAACTTGAGCATTTCTAGTTTTTGGACTTAAAGACCCCATAACAATGGCAGCACCACCTCTTTGTCGTCTTACAAATTCTGCAAGAGAATAAACCTCATCTACTGAGAATCCAATAATAGCTGTTCTGCCAGGTAATCTAGAAATTTTTTTGTAGCCAGAATAAATAAGTTTGGAAAATCTTTCTTTAAAAATAATTTCAATATCTGGTATGAATTTTTTAATAATGTTTTCCATGATATTCGATCCTAAAAACATTGTTAATTTTTCCCCTCTCATATTTAGCAGTCGATCAGTAAAAATATGACCTCTTTCAGGATCAGCACACATTTGTATTTCATCTACTGCTATAAATTCTGCATTGATATCAAGAGGCATAGATTCAACAGTGCATAAAAAATAATCTGCATATGGAGGTATAATTTTTTCCTCGCCAGTGATTAGCGCAACTCTATTTGGATCAATTGTTTTTATACATTTTTCATAAACTTCTCTTGCAAGAAGTCGAAGAGGAAAGCCGATAATTCCAGAGCCAAATTGCAACATTCTTTCAATTGCAAAATGTGTTTTGCCAGTATTTGTTGGTCCAAGTACCGCAATAATTTTTTTTTCTTCTAGTGACATTTTTTAGTATTAAACTTTTTTAGATCTACTACATGTTGTTGTTGGCTAAGAACAAAGTAGGCATAAAATAAGACCGAATCAGTTAAATAAATGTTCTTATTTTTGAATTCTTTTTTTTTAAACATTATTTTTTTTAATTTTTTACTCGTTTAATTGAAATTAAATCTAACTTAGATTTATTATAAATTTCCCTAATCGTTTTGGTAATTGGCATTTTAATAACTTTTTTTTTTGGGCCAAATGCATGAATTAAATATTTCTTATTTAATGCAATAGCAACATGACCTTTCCAAAATAATAAATCTCCTTTCTTAATTGATTTTAGTTTTATTTCTTTTGTAAAAAATTTTATTTGGTCTTTCGTGTCTCTTGGACAGTAAATATTATTAAATTTTAATAATTCTTGCACAAGAGCTGAGCAATCAATACCTACTGGACTGTTACCACCCCATAGGTATTTTGTATTAAGATAAATTAAATAATTATCTATAAAATTTTTATTTCTAAATTCTATTTTCTTTACGTCTTTAGATTTAATCCAATAGTTATTGATTTTAATAAATTCATTATTTTTTTCTAGGATTGATATTTTGGAATTAAAATAAATTTGTTTTTTTGTTTTAAAATTTAAATTAGGTTTTTTATATAAAAAAGTTTTTTTTGAAGTAACTTTGTGAGTTTTCTTATGTTTGTCTTTAGCAAGATCATCAACTTTAATAAAACCAGGATAATTATCATAAACTTTATATCCTTTATAAAAAAGACCAATTCTTTTTTTTACTTTAAACTTTTCACCAAAAATAATTTGTGTAACTAATCCAGATTTTAAATTGTTTTTTTTATATATGTTTGCAAAAGGACTAATGACGCTGAGTTGCATAATTTATTTTAAAAAATAAATTTAAGTAAATCTCTTAGTTTAGATTTATAACTTTTTAATTAGATATTAAAGTAAAGAAATTATTATTTGTTAGCAGAAGTCTGCGCTTTTCTCATTTTAGCAGCGTAAGCTTTATCTTCAGCTTCGGTTACCATTCCATCATGGTTTGTATCTTCGTCATCAAATTTTTTTCCCTCTAATTTTACGACCGCATTAACGTAGTCTGTTTTACTTAAAGTATCTTTATTGCTTGAAAGACCTTGAAATTCTTTTTTTGTTTTTTCATCAAAAGTAGACATATACTTTTTATATGCCTCTTCTTCTTGTTTCAAAGCTTGTTCAAATCTCTCTTTTTGCTCTTTTATAGAATTTTTATATCTATCTTCTTGTAATTCTTTTAATTTTTTTGTGTACTCATCAACAGTAATTGAGTCTTTACTGAATGCCCAACTTGCTTCTACTTGCTTTTTAATACTTGCTAAATAATCAGATTTTTTAATTGGAAAAATTGATTTTTGATTTTGAGAACCAGAATCTTGTTGAGGACCAGTACTTTGAGCATTAGCAAAGCTAGAAGAAATAATTGCAAAAACAATAACTAAGAATATTTTTTTCATTGAGAGTTCTTATGCTTTATTATTAATAAAGTAAATTAATTTTTAAAAACGAGATCTAATCTTAGTTATTTTGCCAACCAAAATTATTAATAAAAGCACAGGTATTCCAAGGCTTGCTGTGAATATAAAAAATAACGGGTACCCAAAAAAAGTAGATATTGTTCCTGAGTATCCAGCAATTAATTTAGGTATAAAAAGCATAATAGAACTAAATAGGGCATATTGTGTTGCTGTAAATTTTATAGAAGTTAAAGAGGATAAATAAACCACAAAAGTTGCTCCGGCAAATCCACTTGCAATATTGTCAATTGTAATTACGAAAGCTAAAATATTTGTATTGGCTTGAGAAATAGCTAGCCAAGAGAATAATAAGTTTCCAATTAAAGATAGTAAAGCACCAATAAATAGGGAGCGTATAGTTCCAACATTAACAGCAAAAAGACCTCCAATAATACCTCCAATAATTGTTGCAATGGTGCCAAAAAATTTGGAGTAAGTGGCTATTTGTGAAACAGAAAATCCTTTTTCAAGATAAAATATATTTGCCATAACTCCTAGCACAACATCTGAAATTCTATAAAGAGCAATTAATAGTAAAATAGCTATAGCAGATGATCCGTATCTGTTTGTAAATTCTAATATAGGTTTTGCGTAGGCATTTTTTGCAGCTTGAGAGTTAATAAAATTAATTTTAATTAAAATAAATATAATGACTGCAAATGTTGTTAGGCAAGAAATTATTTTAAGAAATTCATTAAAAAAAATTATAATAGGTTCTTTATTCGCAAATATATTTTTAAAATAAATATGACAAAGAATAAATCCACTTAATCCAAATAAAAAACTAATAAAAAATCTTATTTTCTCATTATTATTTTTTGTAATATTTCTTTTTATTTTTGGTTCTTCAGTAAAAAAAATTGTAATTATTCCACTTAGCATAAACAATGACATGATCTGATAAACTGTTTGCCAAACATGTTGATTGTATGTGTCCGCTCCTAAAAATGATGCAATCCACAAACTTCCAGCACCTGATACGATCATTGCAATTCGATATCCAGCTAAATACATTGAAGATAAAGCACCTTGGAGTTTTTTAGGAGCAGACTCAATTCTGAAAGCATCAACAGTAATATCTTGAGTAGCGCTAGAAAATGCAATGCAAACAGCTCCAATCACAGTATAAATCAACGTTATTTTTGGGTCTGTAAATGAAATAAAAATTAAAGAAGCAATGATCATTAATTGAGATAACAAAAGCCAACTGCGACGATGACCTAATTTATGAATGAATGGTAATTTGATATTATCTACTAATGGTGTCCAAATAAATTTAAATGAATATGCAAATCCTACCCAGCTAAATAATGTTATAGTTGATCTTTCGACCCCAGATTTTAACAACCAAACAGAAAGTGTTGAGAATATTAAAAGCAAAGGAAGTCCTGCTGTAAAACCAAACAAAAACATACGCAGCGCTTTTGGATGTAAAAGTGGAATAGTATATAATTTAAATTTTTCTAATATCGATAAATTCATTCGATAAACTTATATAATTAAAGTAAAAAATAATAATATTTCTTTATTGTCTTAAAAAATTGATGAGCTACTAAGATTATTTAAGGCTATTTAGATAAGCAATAACGTTTGCTCTGTCCTCATCTTTTGAAATACCAGCAAAAGACATTTTTGTTCCAGAAGCATATTCGCTTGGTTTATATAACCATGCGTCTAGCTCTTCAACAGTCCAGCTTTTCCCAATCTTTGAAAGTGCTGATGAGTAACTGTATCCAGGATATGATGCTTGTTTTTTACCAACAATTGCCCATAAAGGAGGACCAATTTTAACCGCACCCCCGCTAACATTAGTATGACATGCAGCGCATTTTTTAAATACGTTTTCTCCAGCCGTAACATTTGCTGTAGCTAATAAAATTTTGATGTCTGCTTTTTTAACTTCTTTTTTTAAATCTTCTTTGTCGTTACTTTTATCTTGAGCAACTCCTTCAACTATATAACCTGGTTTTGCAGGTTTTTCTGGTTCATAAATATAATCGGCAATTTTATCCATTCCTATAAAAAATAGTGCAGCGATAAGAAGAGCTGCTGCTATTTTGTTAAATTCAAAGCTGTCCATATTTAGTGATTTTTATTATCTAAATTGTATAACATTATAGTCTTTTAAATTAAAAAAAAAAATTTGAAACTATTTTTATGCTTTTTTTACAAGCATAAATATTGTTATGAATGATAATGTTATTTTAATACCCAGTCATCTCCGCGCAACTCGTTTGCCAAATAAGCCATTATTATTGATAAATAATAAACCAATGATTGTACATTGTTGGAACAGAGCTGTGGAAAGTAATGTTGGAGAAGTATTTGTAGTCACAGCTGATAAAGAAATTTCTGATGCCATCATAAAGTATAATGGTAAAACAATTTTAACGAGCAAAAACCACAAAACAGGCACAGATAGAATTTTTGAAGCTATAGAAAAAAATTTTAAACAAAAACCAAAAAATATAATTAATCTACAAGGTGATATGCCAAACATTGATCCTTCAGCTATAAAACTATTAAGTAATTTTATAAATAACAATTCTTATCAAATTGCAACATTAGCTTCTATTCTTAAAAAAAAAGATATGAGTAATGAAAATATTGTTAAGGTAGAAACTTCAAAAAATTTAAGTAAAGAAAATTTTGTAAAAGCAAAAGATTTTTTTAGAAAAAAAGACATTAATAAAGATAGTTTTTATTATCATCATATAGGTATTTATGCATATACGTATGAAAGCTTAAATAAATTTATTAATTTTAAAAGAACTCAAAATGAAATTGACAGAAGTTTAGAACAAATGAGAGCTATGGATAATGGCATTGCTATTAGCGTGGGTTTGACAGATGCCTATCCTTTAGGCGTGGACACTATTGAAGATTTAGAAAAAATAAGAAATATTATGAATAATGCCAAATAAAATTATTATTCAAGGAGAACCAGGTGCTTATTCTCACTTAGCTGCTATTGCACTTTTTAAAAAACCTCAAATGATCTGTTGCAAAACTTTTGAAGATGCTTTTTTAAATGCAAAAAAAATAAAAAATAGCAAATTATTAATTCCAATAGAGAACTCTATAGCAGGCCGTGTAGCTGATGTTCATTATTTGCTTTCAAGTTTTAATTTGAAAATAGAGGGTGAGCATTTTCAAAAAATTGAGCATTGTTTGCTTTCTCTTAAAAACTCTTCTATTAAAAAAATTAAAACAGTTAGAAGCCATACGCAGGCGATAGGGCAATGTAAAAAAAATATAAATAAACTAAAATTACAAGTAATCGTCGCTGCTGACACCGCTGGATCTGCAAAATTTATTTCAAATAATTATGATGATTCAGAATCTGCAATTGCATCTTCTTTAGCTGCTAAAATCTATGGCCTTAAAATTTTGAAAAAAAATTTTGAAGATTTAAAAGGCAATATTACTCGATTTTTAATAATGTCTCATTCAGACAGGCACGTTAACTTTAATAGTAAAAAAAAATATATAACTTCTTGTATTTTTAGATTGAAGAGTGTGCCTTCTGCTTTGCATAAAGCTTTAGGCGGATTTGCATATAATGAAGTGAATCTTACAAAATTGGAGAGTTTTTCCACTGGAAATTCTTTTGAGCAAGTAAGTTTTTATTTAGATATTGAAGGACATATTAAAAATATGTCAGTTAAAAATTCTTTAGATATTTTAAAAGAACACACAGAAAAATTAGATATTCTAGGGGTTTATCTGGCAGATTCATTTAGATATTAAAATTATTATAGCTGTCGTTTTTTTTTAATTATCTTGTTATAATAATTCGGGAGATTGGCGACAGGTGGAGGTTTCGCTAATCCGGTCAGGTCTGAAAAGAAGCAGCCGTAACGATAATTTTTCAGGTTGTTGTTCAGTCTCCCGTTTTTTATGGAAAATAATCGAAAAGTATTATCGTTAAAGTATCGACCACAAAATTTTGACCAGCTTATTGGTCAAGATGTAATGGTTCAGATTATTAAAAATGCAATTAAGTTAGACCGCATACCTAATGCATATTTATTAACTGGCATTAGAGGTGTTGGAAAAACAACAACTGCAAGAATTATTGCAAAAGCGATTAACTGCAAAGATTTTTCGAAAGGCTCAAACAAATGCGAAGACTTTTGTCATTGTGAAGCAATTACCAATTCTAATCATATGGATGTTTTAGAAATGGATGCTGCTTCTAAAACTGGAATTGATGATATTAGAGAGTTAATTGACTCAGCAAAATATTTTCCAGTAAGTGCAAAGTATAAAGTTTTTATTATCGATGAAGTTCACATGTTATCAAAGCAAGCATTTAATGGTTTACTGAAAACTCTTGAAGAGCCGCCTCCACATCTTAAATTTATTTTGGCTACAACCGAAGTTAAAAAAATACCCTTAACAATTATATCACGATGTCAAAGATTTGATCTTCGCAGAATAAAAATTGAAGAAATGGTTAATTTTTTAAAAGATATTGCGACTAAAGAAAAAGCAAAAGTAAATGAAAAAGCTTTAATGCTAATTGCAAAAGCATCAGAGGGATCTGTTAGAGATGGTTTATCTATTTTAGATCAGGCTATTTCTACATTTAATGTTTTAGGTGAAGAAATTACTGAAAAATCTATAAGGAATATGATTGGTATTGCTGATCGATCTAGAATTATTGATTTAATTAAATTTATTATTCAAGGGAACAAAGAAAAGGCGCTTAAAGATTCAGAAGAAATATTCGATTTAGGAGCAGATCCAAAATTAGTTCTTCAAGATATGCTTGAAATTATTTATTTAATTTCAAGATCTAAGAGTTTTGGAAAAATTGAGAACGATTTGACCGTCTCTGAATTAGAGTCATCAGTAATTTTCGAATTATCGCAAAATTTAGATTTTTCTTACATTTCTATGATTTGGCAATTTATTCTTAAGGGAATAGAGGAGCTTTCGTTTGTACCAAGTCATTTTCTTTCTTTTCAGATGTTAATCATGCGATTAGTACATCTAAAAGATTTGCCAAGTCCAGAACAAGTATTGGAAGATGTAATGAACTCTAACGTTGAAGTAATTTCAGAATCTTCTATTAAACCTGAAAAATCTATTCATGAGGAAAAAAAGCCTGGAACAATAATCAATCAAAGTTTAGCAAAACAACAGATTAAAAGTACTGTTCAAGAAAATATTGAAATTGAGCCAAAGAATGTAAAAAAAGAAAATCAGAATTTAGAGATTATTAGCTCATTTGAATCTTTAATAGAAATTGCAAATAAAAAAAAAGAAATAGAACTAAAATTTGATCTTGAAAGAAATGTTCGATTGGTAAAATTTGAAAAAGGTAAAATAGATATAAGTTTTAATGAAAAGTTATCTAAAAATTTTGTAAGAACATTGACAGAGAAGTTAAAATTATGGACAGGAGATCGTTGGGTAATTTCCTTATCACAAGATATTGGACAAAAAACTATCTTTGAGAATAAAGAAATGCATAAAAAGAAACTTTTTCAAGAAGCTTTAAATAGTGAAGTTTATAAAACAATAAAAGAAAGTTTTCCAAATGCTGAACTTACAGACATAGAGGAGATTAAATAATGGATTTTGGAGGCATGTTAAAAAAAGCTCAGGAAATGCAAAAAAAGATGTCTGATATGAAAGAATCTTTAAAAAACTTTCAAGTGGAAGGGATTGCGGGCGCTGGTTCAGTGAAAGTAATTCTAAATGGCAGTAATGAGATGATTAAGATTCATATAGATCCAAAATTATTATCTGAAGACAAAGAAATTCTAGAAGATCTCATTGTTGTTGCAACGAATAATGCTAAAGAAAAAGTAGAATTAAAAGCAAAAGAAGAAATGTCAAAAATTACAGGTGGGTTACCATTGCCACCTGGATTTAAACTTCCATTCTAAGAATGAAAAAAAATTCTCACCCTGACCTTGAGAACTTAATGTATCTCATTGCAAAATTGCCTGGTCTTGGACCAAAATCTGCAAGAAGAATTGCGTTATATCTTCTTAAAAATCGAGATAACATTATGAAACCATTGTCAGAATCTTTAGATAAAGTTCATCAAAATGTTGCGCGTTGTAATATTTGTGGAAATTTTAAAACAAACAAAATTGATTGCGAATGCAGTATAAAAAATAATTATGATCAGATATGTGTGGTAGAAAATGTTGCTGATATGTGGGCTCTTGAAAGCACCAATGTATATAGTGGGCAATATCATATTTTAGGAGGTACACTGTCAGCTTTTAATGGTGTAAATCCAGAAGATCTTTTAATTAGTTCTTTAGTTAATCGAATTAAAAAAAATTCCGTTAAAGAAGTTATTTTGGCAACAAGCGCTACGATTGAAGGACAAACGACAGCACATTACATAAAAGACAGTATAAAAAATTTAAATATTAAAGTTACAAAACTTGCTCATGGCCTGCCTGTAGGTGGTGAAATTGAATATTTAGATGATGGTACTTTATTCTCTGCCTTTAAATATCGTAGTTCAATAGGCAGCGATTCATAAAGCGTAGCTTGATTAATTAGCTAGATCTAGTATTTTTTTAAAATGGCTATAAGAAAAATCATAACTGAACCTGATCCAATACTTAGAATTAAATCTGAGCTAGTAAAAAAAGTTGATGGCGAAATTAAATCATTAATGAAAGATATGCTAGAAACAATGTATGCCGCACCTGGAATTGGACTGGCAGCTGTTCAAATAGGAGTTCATAAAAGAGTAGTAGTCATGGATCTTGCAAAAGATGATAGCCCTAAAAATCCAATGTATTTTGTAAATCCAGAAGTTATTTGGAAATCAGAAAAAAAATCAATTTATGAAGAAGGATGTTTGTCTTTACCAAAACAATTCGCAGAAATTGAAAGACCTGAAGAATGTCACATTAAATATTTAGATTTCGAGGGTAAAGAAAGAATTTTAAAAGCAGAAGGTTTAGTCGCAACATGTATTCAACATGAAATTGATCATTTAAATGGAGTATTATTTATTGATTATTTATCTAAATTAAAAAAATCTTTTATAATAAAGAAACTTAAAAAAGCTAAAAAAGAAAACGAAGAAGTACATACAATTTTTTAAAGGTACCCATGACATTAAAAATAATTTTCATGGGAACTCCAAATTTTGCTGTTCCTACATTAGAAAAAATTTTAAAAAACAATTTTAATGTTATTGCAGTTTATACTCAGCCCCCTAGTCCTTCTAATCGAGGTTTAAAAATTGAAAAAAGCCCAGTTCATTTAGTCGCTGAACAACATAATTTAAAAGTATATTCACCGAAGTCTTTAAAAACTGAAGAAGAATTTAAAATTTTTAAAGAATTAAAAGCAGATATAGCTGTTGTGGTTGCTTATGGACAAATTATTCCAGAAAATTATCTTAATTTATCTAAATATGGGTTCATTAATATACATGCTTCTTTGCTTCCAAAATGGAGAGGGGCTGCTCCTATACAGAGAGCAATTATGAATAATGATCAAGATACAGGCGTATCTATTATGAAGATCGAAAAAGGTTTAGATACAGGACCAGTTTTGCTGCAATCAAAAATTAAAATAGATAATGAAATAAATACAGGACAATTAACAGAAAAATTATCAACTTTGGGAGCTGAGCAGCTTCTTAAAGCTTTAGATTTAATTAAAAATGAAAAAGCAGTTTTTACAAAGCAAAACGACAGCATTGCAACATTAGCAAAAAAAATAACAAAATTAGATGAAGAAATTGATTGGAAAAAAGACGCAAATGAAATTGTAAGAAAAATAAATGGTTTAAGCCCTAAACCTGGAGCAAATTTTAATCTTAATAATGAGAAAATTAAAATATTAAAAGCCAAAGAAGTTAAAATTCAAGGAAAGGCAGGTATGACACTCGATGATAATTTATTAATAGGTTGTAAAAATAACGCTATTCAAGTTGAAGAAATTCAAAGACCAGGTAAAAAAGTTCAGCAAGTAAAAGAATTTTTACTAGGGTTTAAAATCCAAAAAAATACCAAGCTATTTTAATGACAAGATTTAAATGTATCGTTGAATATGATGGAACTAATTTTGTTGGTTGGCAAAGACAAATTAACGGAAAATCAGTTCAAGAAACAATAGAGCAAGCAATTGCAAAAATAGCTGAAAAGAAAATCACTATTCATGGCGCGGGCAGGACTGATGCAGGTGTACATGCAGTGCATCAAGTTTTTCATTTTGATTTTGATAAACAAATGTCAGAAAGTAAAATTACAGATGCTCTTAACGCTCATTTAAAACAATACTCTATAAGCATTATTAAAACTCAATTAGTAAGTGACAATTTTAATGCAAGACATGATGCAAAACTTAGAATTTATAAGTATGTCATTATTAATCGATCTTCGCCCTTATCCATTGAAAAACACAGAGCGTGGCAATTAAAAAATTTATTAGATGAAAAAAAAATGTATGAAGCTGCACAAGTTTTAGTTGGAACTCACGATTTTACAGCTTTTAGATCTGCAGCCTGCGGTGCAGACTCACCAATTCGAACTATGAAAAATATTAATATTTATCGTGAAAATGATTATATTTTTAGTTTTTTTGAGTCACAATCATTTTTGCAACATCAAGTACGTTCCATAATGGGTTGCTTAAAATCAATAGGTGAGAATAAAATTTCAAAAACAGAATTAAAAAATATTTTAAATTCTAAAGATAGATCGCTTTGTGCAGTTCCTGCGCCAGCAGAGGGATTGTATTTAGAAAATATTATTTACTAGTTATTATTTAAAATAATTTAGTAAAATATTTAAATAAGTATTTTTAAGTTTTTTTAGATCTGAAATTTTTGCCATTTCATCAACTTGATGAATAGTTTTAGCAATTAAACCAAATTCAATGCATGGAGCTATATTATTTATAAATCTCGCATCTGAAGTTCCGCCTGATGTAGATAAAATTGGATTAATTTTTGTATTTTGTTTAATGATATTTTTTATCATAAAAACTGTTTTATTTGGCTTAGTCAAAAAAGACTCTCCCGAAACCTGATAATTAATTTTGTAAGTTGCTTTATATTGTTTTGTAATTTTAGTAAAAATAGAATTCAGTTTCTTTTTCAATGACTTTGAACTGTGAATATTATTAAATCTAATATTAAAAGAGGCTTTTGCCTCTGCGGGAATTATATTGTCTGCTGTATTTTCAATATTCATTCGCACAATTTCAAGATTTGAAGGTTCAAAACTTTTATTGCCACGATCAAGTTTTAACTCTTTTATTGTATTTAAAATCTTAACAAGAATACCAGAGGGATTATTTGACTGATGAGGATAAGCAACATGACCTTGAATGCCATAAACTGTTAAATGACCAGTCATGCTGCCACGTCTTCCAATTTTGATCATTTCTCCAAGACGATCTTCGTTGGTAGGTTCGCCTACAATACAAAAATCAATTTTCTCTTTTCTATTTTTTAATTTTTTTACAACTTGTTGAGTGCCGTTAATGGCTATTGTCTCTTCATCCCCAGTAATTAACAAACTAATTGAACCTTTAATATTTTTATTCTTTTTTACAAATTCGCTAACAGCGGCTATAAAACAAGCAATAGCACCCTTCATATCGCTAATCCCTCTACCAAAAAGTTTACCGTCTTTTATGACTGCCCCGAATGGATTAACACTCCAAGATTTTAAATCACCAACGGGAACAACATCTGTGTGACCTGCAAAACAAATATTAGGAGAACTTTTTCCAAGTCTTGCATATAAATTTTTAATTTTAGCAGTTCCTTTTTGTTGGAATTCCATAACTTCGCATTTAAACCCAAGCTTTTTTAAATTTTTTGCGACAACTTCGATTGCGCCATCATTTTTTGGAGTTATACTTTTACAACGAACAAGATCTTTTGCTAAAGCAACTTCGTTTATTATCTTTAGCATTTTATTCTCTTAGTAAATCGTTAACAGATGTTTTGCTTCTAGTTTTTTCATCGACAGTTTTGACTATCACTGCACAATATAAACTTGGTTTAGTTTTGTCTTCATTTGGAAGAGACCCAGAAACTACAACAGAGTAAGCAGGAACTTTTCCATAAAGAACTGTATTTGTTTTGCGATCAATAATTTTTGTAGAAGCTCCAATGTATACACCCATAGAAATAACAGAGCCTTCCTCAACAATAACGCCTTCTGCAATCTCTGATCGAGCTCCAATAAAGCAATTATCTTCTATAATAACTGGGTTTGCTTGTAGAGGCTCTAATACTCCTCCTAATCCAACGCCTCCTGAAATATGACAATTTTTTCCAACTTGTGCACAAGAACCAACTGTTGTCCAAGTATCAATCATTGTTCCTTCATCCACGTAAGCGCCAACATTTATGAATGAAGGCATAATTACCGCATTTTTTCCAATATAAGCAGATTTTCTAATCACTCCATTTGGAACCATTCTAAATCCAGCTTCTAAATATTTTTTTTCATCCCATTTAGGAGTTTTATGTTCAACCATATCGAACCACGCGGCATATGGTCCATTAAGAATTTTTTTTGAACTAACTTTAAAACTTAAAAGAATTGCTTTTTTTATCCATTGATGTGTATGCCAAGAGCCATTTTTTTTTTCTGCAACACGTATTTTACCTGCATCTAAATTTTCTAGAGTATCAAAAATAGCTTTAATAATTGTTGGGTCAGATTTTTGATTAATCTCAGCTCTGTCTTCCCAGGCTTTTAAAATAATACTTTCTGTATTCATGATTTAATTAATTAACAAATTACACTGCACAAGAAAATCATCTAATTTTTTTATTTTATGATGTACGTGATCACCTTCATGTCCTTCTTTTGCCCAATTATCATCATTTATTATCCATGCAGTTTGTATTCCTAGTTCGTGTGCTGGCATTAAGTTTTTTGCAATATCGTCAATAAATATGGATTGTTGCGGAATAATACCAAATTTTTGAATAAATTTTTCGTAAGGTTGTTTTTCAGGTTTTGGCCTAAAATCCGAATCTATAATATCAAATATAGAAAAAATATTTTCATCTAAGCATAGATTTTTAATAACATTTTTTGCGTGTTTTTTTGAACCGTTAGTAAAAATAAATTTTTTCCCAGGTAGTTTTTTTATTTCTTTGTCTAGTAAATCATTTTTTTTTAATAACGAATAATCAATTTCATGCACAAATTCTAAAAATTCATGTGGGTCAATTTTGTGGTGCTTGATTAAACCGTTAAGTGTTGTCCCATGTTGGTAAAAATAATTATTTTTAATTTTTAAAGCCTCTGTCGAATCCACTTTTAGTTTGTTCTCAATAAAACTTATCATCAACTTTTCTATGTTTGAAAATAAATTAGTATTTGGCGGATATAGAGTGTTATCAAGGTCAAAAATCCAAAACTTTACATTTTTGATTTGATCCATTATTTGACAATTAAAGTTCCTGCCCCAATATTTGAAAATAATTCAAATAAAACTGCGTGGGATTTTCTTCCGTCAATAATAACAACTCCATTCACGCCTGATTCAATTGCGCTTATGCAAGTTTTTATTTTAGGAATCATTCCACCAGTAATTGTTCCATCCTCTATTAGTGATAAAGCTTGCTTTATAGATAGTTCGTTTATTAAATTTCCATTTTTATCATTCACACCAGGAACATCAGTCATCAGTAATAATTTTTCAGCTTTTATTTGATTTGCAATTGTTCCCGCGGCAGTGTCAGCATTAACATTATAAATCTGACCACTATCGTCTAAGCCCATAGGGGCAATTACAGGAATAATTTTTTTTTTAAAAAAATCATTAATAATTTTAGTATCAATAGTTTCAGGCTCTCCAACAAATCCTAACTTTTGGTCAATAGGCTTTTTAATATGTATAACATTGTTGCTTCTAACAGTGACTGATTCTGCTGGAGAATTAAATTGTATAATTGATTTTTTTAAATCAGGGTTAATCTCATTAATCATCACATCTTCTATAATTTTTATTGCATCAGAGTTAGTTACCCTAAGACCGTCAATAAATTTACTTTCAATATTTTGTTCATCTAATTTTTTTTTTATTTGAGGACCACCACCATGAATAACAGCAACATTAATGTCTAATTTTCTTAAAATTGAAGCATCTTGGGCAAATGCTTTAGATAAATTTTGATCGAACATAACTTGCCCGCCGTACTTCAAAACAATCTTCTTATTCTTGTATTTATTGACGAAGACAGAAGCTTCTTGAATGTCTGGACCAAATTCTGGCCAAAAAGACTTTAGATCCATTAAACTGTTTTTGTCTTAGTTTGCCTCATAATGAACCATTGTTGACCAATTGTAAGTACGTTACTGATTGTCCAGTAAACCACAAGTCCAGATGGAAATGATGCTAACATTACTGTGAGCATAATAGGGAAGAATTGAAATATTTTTGCTTGAATTGGATCAATCGGTGCAGGATTTAATTTTTGCTGAAACCACATCGTAACACCCATTAGTATTGGCCACACGCCAATCATTAAAAAGCTAGGAGGTGACCATGGAATTAATCCAAACAAATTAAAAATAGTTGTAGGATCTGCAGCAGATAAATCTTTTATCCAACCAAAGAAAGGCGCTTGACGCATTTCAAGCGTTACAAATAACATTTTATAAACAGCAAAGAAAATTGGTATTTGAATTAAAATTGGTAAACAACCAGACAATGGATTGACATTTTCTCTTTTATATAAAGACATGATTTCTTGCTGAGTTTTTCTTGCATCGTCTTTATAAAGTTCTTTAATACGTAACATTTCTGGTTGAAGAACTTTCATCTTAGCCATAGATCTGTAAGAATAATTTGCAAGAGGAAAAAAAATTATTCGAACTAAGAATGTTATTACAATAATTGCAATCCCAAAGTTGCCTACGACTTTATAGATGTAGTCCATTACAAAAAATAGAGGTTTTGTAATGAAATAAAACCATCCCCAATCAATTGATAAATCAAATCGATCAATTTTTTCTTTTTCTGCATAGTCATCGATTGTTTTAACGTCTTTAGCTCCAGCAAAAATTTTTATATTAGATGAAGCGCTTTTTTGCGGAGAAATTACGGTTGCATCAGTCGCAACATAATTAGCTTTGTAAGTGTCTTTGTATGAAAATTCTACTTTGAATGATTTTCCAAACTCAGGTACAGCTGCTGCCATCCAATATTTATCTGTTATACCAACCCAACCACTATTTCCGTTATAATTTTTAGTTTCTTTTTTAATATCGCTGAAATCTTCTTCTTTTAAATTTTTATTTAAAACTGTAATAAACCCTTCGTGTAAAATATAGAATTTTTTTGTTGTTGGTTCTTGATTTTTTGTGATCTGAGAATATGAGTATAACTCAATTGCTTTTGCTTTATCGTTTCTGACAGTTTCAGTTATTTTAAATAAATATTTATCATCAACTTCAATTTTCTTGATAAAAGTAACACCTTCGCCATTATTCCATTGAAGAGTAACGGGTGTGTTAGGAGTTAATTTTCGGCCCTCTCGAACTTGCCAAACACTATTGTTGTCAGGAACTCTAACATCACCTTTTGTTGCCCAACCCGATTCAACAAAATAGCCTTCCAATGTTTTTTTTGGATTTAATAAAACAATCTCTTTACTGTCTTTCGAAATATCTTCTCTGTAATTTTTTAAAGTAATGTCATCAATTAATGCTCCTTTTAGAGAAATCGATCCTATTAGATTGTTATTTTCAATATTAATTCTGGATTCTCCTTTGATTGCTTCTGATCTTGAGACAATTTTACTTTGGGATTGAGCTTGTAAAGTTGGGCTGCTTATTTTTTGATTTTGCAATTCTACTTTTTTCTTAGCTTGTTGAGGGGCATCGATAAAATAAGACCAGCCTAAAAGAATAAGCATAGATAAAGTAACTGCTATAATTATATTTTTATTTTCCATGTTTTATTTTTTTTTGAATTACGGGATCATATCCAAAGCCACCACCTAGAAATTTGACAGGGTGGCATCTTAAAATTCTGTGAATGCCTTTAACCAAACCCTTTAATAGACCATATTCTTTTAAAGAATCTATAAAATATACAGAGCAAGTAGGATCGTAGTGGCAAGCATTATGAAAAAAAGAAGAGAATATTAATTTATACGCTCTAATAATTAATATGAATAATTTACAGATTGCTTGTTCTAATTTTTTTATCATTTTATTAAATTAAATTTATACTTCAGTTCTTCAACCATGCTAGCAAAATTAATGTCATATACTTTTGTTTTTGCAAAAATTGCATACTTATATTTATTATTGAATGAATCAATCTCAGTTAGAGCTTTGTGAGTAGCCATTTTTAAACGTCTTCTTATTTTATTTCTTTTTACAGCATTTCCGAGCTTTTTTGCTGAAACAAAACTCATGTTGATAATATTTTTTTTTATTATTTCTGCTTGAGTATAATAAATAGTGAAAAGATCAGAACTTACTTTTTTTGAAGATAAAATTTTTTTAAATTGTTCGTTGCCTTTAAGACTTTCGAATTTTACTGTCTTAGGCATTGCTTAGGCCGATACAGTTTTTCTTCCCTTTAATCTTCTTCTTGCTATGACTTTTCTTCCACCTTTGGTTGCCATACGAGATCTAAATCCGTGTCTTCTTTTTCTTACGAGCTTACTAGGTTGATAGGTTCTTTTCATGATAGTAAAATAGAATTGTCGCTATTTATAGGTAAAATGCTAAAATATGTACAGTAAAAGTTTTTATGAAATTATTTGTTAAATGACACAAATTAAAAAAGTTAAAACTACTTTAGGAGTTACTTATTTAATTTTAGTTGCTTTTGTAGTTTTTGCATTTTTTTATTGGGAGATTTATAAATATTTTGCTCCTGAATTTATAAGAGCACACCGTCCAGAAATTATTGCATTCAAGCATGCGCATTTTACATTTCTTTTATTATCATTTTTTATATTTGGAATTATTTGGGTTTTTTTACTGGGATTTGGAACGCCACTCACAATTACTTCAGGAATTATTTTTGGTCCTATTTGGGGAAGTATCGTAGCTATTTTATCGGAAGCAATAGGAGCAAGTTGTCTTTATGTTTTTGCAAATATTTATTTTAAAGAAACTGTTTTTAAATATTTAAACAAAAGATATAAAAAATTAACAAAACATTTTAGGGAAAACGAGTTAAGTTATTTTACATTTCTAAGACTAATTCCTGGAATTCCATATCAAATAATGAATTTGTTACCTGTATTATTTAACATGAGATTAGAAAATTATTTTTTAGCGACAATTATTGGTACAGCACCAATGACAATTATTGTTGTAAGCATTTCATCTGGTATCGCAGCGCGATTTGAAGGAGGCGAGAGATTATCTTTAGCAATGATTCAACAGCCTAGAATATATTTGCCTATTATAGTTTTAGGAATAGTTGTGTTATTGTTAAATTTTGCTAAGAAAAAATTTTTTAAAAATTAAGTCTTAATTACATTAGATTTTAAAATAAAAACAAGATAACAATTTCATAAAACACATCATAAAATGCGCCCGTAGTTCAATTGGATAGAATGCCAGACTACGAATCTGGAGGTTGTAAGTTCAAGTCTTGCCGGGCGCGCCAATTTTAAAACCTAAATAATATTTTAATTTGTAAAATTTGTAATATTGTTGTATTTTTTTTTTATGCGCGTTTCTAGAAATTCTAAATTATTTATTCCTCGTTTAGAACGTTATTATGATAATCTAAGTCCTATATCGTATCCATTAATTCGTTTTACTGCTGGAATCATGTTTGTACCTCATGGGTTTAATAAATTATTTTCAGATTTACAGGGTACGACTTCTTTTTTTTCAAGTGTAAATTTAGAACCAGCATATCCGNTTGNTATATATATCGGATGCTTAGAGTTTTTTGGCGGAATATGTTTAGCACTTGGTTTTTTAACAAGAATATTTTCTCTTCAATTTATTGGTTTGCTTGNAGTTGCAATATTTCACATTCATTTAAAGAATGGTTTTGTTTGGGTCAAAGGTGGAATTGAATATCCCTTATTTTGGCTTCTGATTATGATTGCAATTTTCTTTAAAGGTGGCGGCAGAGCATCAATTGATTATAGTTTGCCAAAAGAATTTTAATTTATGTTCAAATATTTAAATAATTTGCCTTTAAATAAGGCTGTCATTGTTTTCATTGTATTGATTGCAGCTATTATTTTTTTAATAGCTTATTTAAGCTAATTTTACTGGTGAGCACCCACACTAATCTGTGGGAATGAAAAATAAAAAAGGGATTATTGTGAATGCTCCTAATAATAATTAGATCGTAATTATTAAGATTTAATTACAAAAATATTAAATATTTACTACTTAATGCTGAATAGCAGTCAGATGGTAAAAATAAACTCCAAGTCCTGAACTAAAAACGATATCTCCAAATAGTCCGTGTTCTAAACTTACTTTAACCAAAGAATTTGTGGTAGAATATATGTAAGCAAAAATTATACCCCCAAAAAAAGTAAAAATTAGTACAATCGGATTCATAAAGATAACATGAGCAAAACTAAATAAAAAAGCATTAACAAGTACTAAAGTAATTTTATTATCAAACAGATGTTTATATCTTTTAAAGAAGAAAGTTCTGTAAACAATTTCTTGAGGAAAAGCAGATAAGATTGGATAGACAAAAATTATTATCATCCATAAAAATAAATTATATTTTGGCAAATCTAAAAAATTTTTTTGGTCGTAAATGTATGAAAAAATTAAAATAGCTGAACCTATAAAAAAAACTCTTAAGAATTGATATTTAAAAAATTTAGGATTTGAGAATTCATCTTTATTAAAAATTTTAATTTTTTTTTTTTTTAAATAGATCACACACATTAATGCAACAGCATTAAGGGTTATAAACATTACTAAATTTGATTTAGACTCTATAATTGATAAAGGCACGCCTATAAATAAAAGAACCATTTCACAGAATCTGATCTGTTTATCTAAATTGGTATTTAAGATTTTAATCGTCATGCAAATATTGCATTATTTTGATTTTGTTACAGTTTTATTAAAAAAAATTTTTTAACAAAAATGTAACATATTAATGATTCTCTAGAAATATTGATTCGATTATAAATTGTATTTTATGGAAAAAAAATCGCATAGCGATGAGAGAAAATTTTTTAATTATAAAACAATTTGGATTTCTGATTTACATCTTGGGACTCGCGGTTGTCAGGCAGAATTATTGCTTGAATTTATAAAATATAATAATTCAGAAAAATTATATTTAGTTGGCGATATTATAGATGCTTGGGCTTTAAAAAATAGTTGGTATTGGCCACAACTTCATAATGATGTTGTGCAAAAAATTTTAAAAAAAGCAAGAAACGGAACTAAGGTATTTTATATATCAGGTAATCATGATGAAATTGTAAGAAAGTTTACTCCTATTACTTTTGGTGAAGTTAAAATTGAAAATCAGTTAATTCATGAGACTGTCGACAAAAAGAAATATTTAATAATTCATGGAGATCAATTTGATGGTGTCATGCAGTATGCAAGATGGTTAGCAATTTTAGGATCAATTACTTATGATTTTTTAATTTATTTTAATCGTTACATTAATTTTTTTAGATCAAAATTTGGATATGAATATTGGTCATTGTCAAAATATTTGAAATTTAAAGTCAAAAATGCTGTAAAATTTGTAAGTCAGTATCAAAAATTAATAGTCAATTATGCAGTTCATGAAAAAGTAGATGGTATTATTTGTGGTCACATTCATAGTCCAGAGGATAGTCATTTAAATAACGTTCATTACATTAATGATGGCGATTGGGTTGAAAGTTGTACTGCTCTTGTAGAACATTTTGATGGTCGACTAGAAATTATACATTGGATTGAGAAGCGAAAAGAATTAATTCTAAATCAACAAAAAGAATTTACAGAGCTTAAAATAGCTTCTTAATGCGTCAAAACAGAATCTTACTTGTTACTGATGCTTGGCATCCACAAATTAATGGTGTTGTTCGTACAATGGAAAAAATGGCGGAAGAATTAAAAAAAATGGGACAAGAAATTTTTTTTATTACACCACAAGATTATAGAACTATTCCATGTCCAACTTATCCTGAGATAAGATTATCTATTAACGCTTATCCAAAAGTTTATAGAAAAATTAGAGAAATTAATCCTAATGTTGTACATATTGCAACTGAAGGCCCATTAGGATTCTTTGCAAGAGGTTATTGTATTGACCATAAAATACATTTTACAACTTCTTATCACACAAAATTTCCTGAATATATTAAACAGCGTTTTAAAATTCCTTTAAAAATTACTTATGCCTACTTAAGATTTTTTCATAAACGAGCTGCAAAAATTTTAGTTACTACCCCAACAATGGTTAAAGAATTATCTAGCCGTGGTTTTAAAAATTTAGTTGTTTGGGCAAGAGGAGTTGATCATTCAGTATTTAGTAATACGCCCAAAAAAAAATTATCTTATAAAAGTCCAATTTTTATTTATGTTGGTCGAGTTGCAATTGAAAAAAATATTAAAACTTTTCTTAATTTAAAACTTGAGGGTAGTAAGATTGTAATTGGAGATGGACCGCAACTAAATGAATTAAAAAAAAAATATACAGATATAAATTTTTTAGGTGCTATGAATGAAAAAGAAATAGCAGCATATCTTGCGGCGAGTGATGTTTTTGTTTTTCCAAGTAAAACAGATACTTTTGGAATTGTTATTATTGAAGCTTTAGCAGCAGGTGTGCCTGTCGCCGCTTATCCAGTTCCGGGCCCAATTGATATTTTGCAAGGCACTAGTGTTGATTGTTTAGACGAGGATCTTTCAATATCTATTAAAAAAGCATTAAAAATTAATAGAGAAGATTGTAAAAAAGTTTCAGAAAAATATACTTGGGAAAACTGTGCTAAAATATTTTTAGACTCAATTATTCCTAATTTTTAAGATTTAAGGTCACCTCTCTTAATTGTTTAGCAATATCAATGTTTTCTTTATTATGAAAAATTTTACTATCAATTAGTTTTCCACAAGTTGCTTTAAAGTTTTTATTTTTTTTATTGAGAAGTTCTTTAATAAAAAGAATTCTTCTTAATTTATAATTACAAAAACCAACGATTTGAAATATAAAACTATTTTGTCCATAAAAATAAATAGGAAGTATTTTACAATAAACTTTTCTTAATATTGATCCAAGTAATGTCTTCCATTCTTTTTCAACTGCTTTTCCAAAAATATTTTCAATTGTTGCAACTTCACCTGAAGGAAAAATAATTAATAATCCTCCAGCATTTACGTATTCAATTGCTTTATTTTTAGATTCAATATTAATTTTTGCAGCTTCTTTAGTGCCATCAAATCTAAGTGGAAATAAGTGTTTTTTTATATGATCTACAACAGCTATTTCTTCATTTATAAGAATTTTGAAATCTTTTCTTTTTAAAGAAACTGCTGTGCAAACAATTAAGCCATCTAGTATCCCAAACGGGTGATTTGCAACAATAATACATGCTCCTTCGTTTGGTATATTTTCTCCGTTTAAAATAAAATATTTTATATTTAAAATTTTAAGACTTTTTTTCCAGAAATTTTCATTTAATTCAGAATCGTTATAATATTTCTGATATAATTTTTTTATATACTTAAAACCAAAAAGAAATTCTATTAGAGATCTCATGGATCTTAAAATAATAATTAATTAATAATATTTATATACTAAACTTTTTAAGATATTCTGGCTTTATTGTGCTGAAAGGAAGGTAAATAAAGATATCTGTAGTTTTAAATAAATGATCAATAACTGCACCATCGCCAATTTTTGCACCTAAACGTAAATAAGCTTTAATTAAAGGAGGAAGTTTTTTAATAATTTGTATATCTGATAGATTTTCGGTTGGAACAATATTCATTTCAGTTTTTTTTGAAAATATTGCATCTACTAATATATTCTCTGGCATTAAAAAATGTTTATGTAGATAAGATAATTCTTCTTTAATAAGCTCCGGATTTGATTCTAAAAAGCTAGCCATACCAAACAAAACGTCAATTTTGTTTGTCTGAACATATTCATTAATTTTAGACCATAATAACTGAAGAACATTTTTTTTTCTAAATTGATAAGAAATACAAGAACGACTTAATTCTACGGCATTTTGTGGTCTATCTTGGGATTTGTATAAAGTATTTAAATTAAATTCTTCTGACGAATAAAATCCACATTGTTTCAATGCAATTTTTTGTTGCAACAATCGATATGTCCCGATGACTTTAGTTTTGCTAAATTTTGAGGATTTAAAAGTCACTATCAGATGATCACTATATTTATCGAATTGATCTGCATCTCTTTTAAAGCTACTTAAATTAAAAATACTTGTTCCATTTCTCTCATTAAAAAATATTTTATATCTTAACCGTTGGGCTTTTTTTATTTCACTTTTGCTATCAGCTAAGTAGCATTCAAATTGAGGTTGAAAAAAATTGTGAGTGGAGACGAAGATATTTTTTGTAAAACTATTGTCTTTAAGATTATTTAATACTCCCATAAGTTGGAAGTAGTTGATTTGTATTTAAATTTAATGACACTTATATTTAAGTTTTGTTACATAAAATATTTAAAAAAACTCATGTATTTAAGATATAATTAACAATGTTTAGATTATTAATTATTTTTGGAATTATATTTAATATCGTAAGTTTTTTTTATACGGGTTTTTCTTTTTTTATTCTAATATTTAATTTATCTTTTTTAGTTATTCTGTATTTGTATCGCGAAAAACGAGTTTCGGATTCTTTAAAAGAAAATAATACCGATATAATTAAGGATGACAGTATTTCTAATTATGAATTACAAGAGTTTTTTTTAAGTCAATTAAGAGAAATTATAATTGTTACTAATAAATTTAATGTTGTAACTTACGCTAACGAAGCAGCAAATATTTTTTTTGGAAAAAGTTTATTAGCACAGAATATTAGTTCAGAACTTAGAATTCCTGAGTTATTAGATTCTATAGATCAAGTAAGAGAATTAGAAAAAATTATTAATATTGATATAGAGCTTAAAGTACCTGTTTATAAATTTTTAAAAGTAGATGTGATACCTGCTAAACAACAAAATATAATAATTATTATTAGAGATCATACTGAAATTAAAAAATCGCAAGATTTACGATCTGATTTTGTTGCTAATGTAAGTCATGAACTTAAAACACCCTTATCTTCTATAAGAGGTTTTTTAGAAACTATAACTACAAGCGCTAAAGATGATCCTAAAATGCAAAAAAAATTTATAGAGATTATGCAACAACAAGCTGAAAAAATGCAAATATTAATTGATGATCTGATGACTCTTAGCAGAATTGAACAACAAGAACATATAAAGCCTAAGAATAATATTATTTTAAATAATGTGATTTTAGAAGCAATCAATAATTATAAAGATACTAAAAATAGAATAAGTATCAAATTTAATATTCCTANTAAAAATATTTTAATAAAAGGAGATAAGGAAAAATTATTAGTTGCTTTTAAAAATATTTTAGACAATGCAATTAAATACGGAGCAAATAAAAGCATTACAGTAAATCTCGAGTCTTTCGACTCAAAAATTTCATTATCAATTATTGATCAGGGTATTGGAATTTCACAAAAAGATATTTTAAGAATTACTGAAAGATTCTATAGATCTGATAATGCTAAAAAATTAAAAATAGATGGCACAGGTATAGGTCTTTCAATTGTTAAACATATTATTAACCAACATGGCGCAGAGCTTAAAATTCATAGCGTAGAAGGAAAAGGTAGTAATTTTACTATCGAATTTGCACAACTATAAAGTGATCTTTTGTAACAAATCTTTAATAAATTTGTAACATACTTGGCATCACTAACTAATATTAGTGCCACTAATTTATAATTAAACAAAGGAAAACAATGAGAATAAATAAAATAATTATCTCTTTTATCGCTGCAATGTTTTTAACAAACTTTGCTTTGGCAACTGAGATAACAGGAGCAGGGTCATCTTTTGTGGCTCCTCTTATGACTAAATGGTCAGAAACATACAAAGCAAAAACTGGTGATAGTTTAAATTATCAGTCAATTGGTTCTGGCGCTGGAATAAATCAAATTAAAGCTAAAACAGTTGATTTTGGTGCAACTGATAATCCGATGAAAGGTGAAGATTTAGATTCTTTAGGAATGGTTCAGTTTCCAGATGTTGTAGGTGGAATAGTTCAAATATTTAATATTCCAGGCTTTAAAGCGGGTGAATTAGTTTTAGATGGAGTGACATCTGCCATGATATTTTCAGGTGAGATTACAAAGTGGAGTGATGCAAAAATAGCAGCATTAAACCCTGGAAAAAAATTACCTGATCAAACAATTACTGTTGTAACTAGATCAGATGGATCTGGAACAACAGCTATTTTTACAGATTATCTATCAGCAGTTAGCTCAAGCTGGAAAGAAAAAGTTGGATCAGGTGGAACCGTCAACTGGCCAGCAGCTTCTAACACTGGTGGAAAAGGTAACGATGGTGTTGCAGCTAATGTTACAAGAATTGCGGGCGCAATCGGTTATGTTGAGTATGCTTATGCAAAAAGTAATAATATCGCTTATTTTGACATGATCAACCATGACAAAAAAAAGGTAGCACCTACACTAGAAACTTTTAGCGCAGCAGCAGCTTTAGCTAAATGGGAGTCGGTACCAGGAATGGGAATTAAACTTGTAAATTTACCAGGTGAAAAATCTTGGCCAATTACAGGTGCATCATTTATCGTAATGTATAAAGAACCAGCGGATAAAGCAAAATCTAATGCCGCTTTAAAATTCTTTAAATACGGTCTAGAGCAAGGTCAGAAGCAAGCAGCGGAATTGAGCTACGTTGCGCTTCCTAAAAATGTTGTTGACTACATTGCTAAGAACGTTTGGTCAAAAATTAAACAATAGTTAAGTTTATTTAATTTTATGCCCCAGTCTTAAAACTGGGGCATATTTTAAAAGATTTTTACACTTAAAAATCATGAAAAAAGATAGTAGAGAAAAAGTAATTGCTGTCCAAAAAATTCAGGACTACCTATTTCATAAAATCACTTTTTTTTTTGCATCTTTAGTTCTTTTATTTTTAATTGGAATAATCATCACTTTAGTCATTGCTGCTTTGCCGACTTTTAAAGAATTCGGTTTTGGTTTTTTTATAAGTGACGATTGGGATATCGTTAATAAAAAATTTGGAATTTTAATATCTGTTTATGGAACTTTAGTCACAGCTTTTATTGCGCTTTTGATAGCAGTGCCGATCAGTTTTGGAATCGCAATTTTTTTAACAGAAATTTGTCCGCCAATGTTAAAAAGGTTTTTGGGAACAGCCATTGAGTTGTTAGCAGCAGTTCCCTCTATTATTTATGGTATGTTTGGTCTTTTTGTTTTTGCGCCTTTTTACGGAAGTTATATTCAACCTTTTCTTCAATCAACAATTGGAAAAATCCCATTCGTTGGAGTTATAGTCTCAGGACCTATGAATGGAATCGGTATGCTTTGCGCTGGAATAATTTTAGCATTTATGATTATACCTTTTATTGCCTCAGTCATGCGAGATGTATTCGAAATCGTTCCATTGGTTATTAAAGAGTCGGCTTATGGAATTGGTTGCACGACTTGGGAGGTAGTTACCAAAATTGTAATTCCATACGGAAAAAATGGAATTATAGGCGGTATCATGCTTGGACTTGGAAGGGCTTTAGGTGAGACGATGGCGGTTACATTTGTAATTGGGAATGCCCAAAAAATTAAATTGTCGTTATTTGCTCCGGGCGCTTCTATTTCTTCAACTCTGGCTAATCAATTTGGTGAAGCAGAGCCAGGTCTTCATTATTCCTCACTTTTTGCTTTAGGATTGGGTTTATTTATTATTACTTTTGTTGTTTTGACAGCTGCTAAACTTATGCTTCGAAACATGGAGAAGAAAGAAGGAGTTAAGAGTTAAATTATGATGGATTTAGCAATTTATAAAAGAAGAAAAACAAAAAATATTATTGGGTTGTTTCTCTCTAACTTTGCAATGCTTTTAGGGATAGCTGCTTTGCTTTCGATTTTGTTTGTGCTTTTTTATAACGGTTTTGCTGCAATCGATTTTAATTTTTTTGTAAATAGTACTCCTGCAGCAGGATCACCAAATGGAGGGCTTGCAAACGCAATTATTGGAAGTCTAATGATTGTAGGCATAACAACTTTACTGAGCACACCAGCTGGAATATTGGCTGGAATTTATTTATCCGAGTATTCTGGTGGTAATATTTTTGGATCAATTACCAGATTTATTTCTGACATAATGTTGTCTGCCCCCTCAATTGTTATTGGATTATTTGTATACGCGGTCTATGTCTCAAAAGTAAGACATTACTCAGGTTATGCCGGAGCGTTTGCTCTCTCTTTAATAGCTATTCCGGTTATTTTAAGAACAACAGAAAATATGCTTCGTCTAATTCCAGCTCAACTAAGAGAGGCAGCGTTTGCTTTGGGCGCTCCAAAATGGAGAGTATCGATCAATATCGTTTTGCGAGCTGCAAGAAATGGAGTTTTAACGGGTTTGTTATTAGCTATTGCAAGAGTAAGTGGTGAAACAGCACCATTACTTTTTACTGCTTTAAGTAATCAATATTTTACATCAAGTCTTAATAAACCAACTGCAAATTTACCAGTTGTCATTTATCAATTTGCTCTAAGTCCATATAAAAATTGGATTAGTCTGGCGTGGGGTGGGGCTTTGTTAATTACTTTAACTGTACTTTTGCTTAATATAATTGCAAGAGTTTTTTTAAAAGAAAATAAAACTGCTTAATATGAAAAAAAACGCAATTGAAATTAAAAATTTAGATTTTTTTTATGGTAAGTCTAAAGCCTTAAAAAATATTAATCTGAATATTGAAGAGAAAAAAATTACTGCTTTTATTGGTCCATCAGGATGCGGAAAGTCCACATTGCTTAGAACTTTAAACAGGATGTATGACTTGTATCCTGGACAAAAAGCAGAGGGCGAAATTAATTTTTATGGTAAAAATATTTTAGGTGCAAAAATTGATTTAAATTTATTACGATCAGAAATTGGCATGGTATTTCAAAAGCCAACTCCATTTCCAATGTCAATTTATGATAACATCGCTTTTGGTGTGAGGCTTTATGAAAACTTAAATAAAAAAATGATGGATGAAAGAGTTCAGTGGGCTTTACATAAAGCGGCTATATGGGATGAGACAAAAGATAAATTAAATCAAAGTGGACTCTCATTATCTGGAGGGCAACAACAAAGATTGTGTATCGCTAGAGGAATAGCGGTTAAACCTAAAGTTCTTTTAATGGATGAGCCAACGTCAGCCCTTGATCCTATTTCAACCAATAAAATTGAGGAGTTAACTAATGAATTAAAAAGAGATTATACCATCGCAATTGTCACTCATAACATGCAGCAAGCAGCTAGAATATCTGACTATACTGCTTTTATGTATCTTGGAGAATTAGTTGAATTTGGGGAAACTAAAAAAATGTTTTTAAAACCAGAACGTAAAGAGACCGAGAATTATATTACTGGAAGGTTTGGGTAAATTTAATATGACATTATTTTTAAAAAATATATTAATTAGGAGGATAAAATAAATATGTCAGAACACATCGTTTCATCATTTGAAGAGCAACTAAAAATTTTACATAATACTGTAATCAAAATGGGAGCTTTGACAGAGGCTCAATTCTCCAATTCAGTTATTGCGTTGGGTAAAAATGATGAAGATTTAATAGATAAAATTGTTGGTAAAGATGATCGAGTAGATGAATTTGAAAAAAAAATTGAATTGCAAGTTATTAATTTAATAGCCTTAAGACATCCTGTCGCAAACGATCTTAGGGAGACTGTTTCTGCTATGAAAATTTCAGCAGAATTAGAAAGGATTGGAGATTTGTCAAAAAATATTGCTAAAAGATCTAAAGTTTTAAAGAATAAAGTTCCTACTGAGATTTATAAAACTATTCAGAATTGTGCGGAATTCGTGCAAAAAAATTTAAAATTAAGCATTGATGCTTACACAAATAGAAAGTCTGAAGCTGCTTTAGATGTTTGGAAAAAAGATAAAAATNTTGATGAATTTGTTAATACTTTAATGGAAGATTTAGTAACCCATATGAAGGCTAATAAAAAAAATCTAGAAGATGATACGCATTTACTTTTTATTTCAAAAAATATTGAACGCATAGGAGATCACGCAACAAATATTGCAGAACAAGTATATTTTTTAATTGAGGGTGTTCAAATTAAAGGTCAAAGACCTAAAGGTGAGGATAAGTTACAAGCAAAATAAATGTCCACAAATATTGCTATCATTGAAGATGAGAAGCCTCTCATAACAATGTTAAAGTATAATTTAGAAAAGGAAGGTTTTCGAGTTACATCTGCCGAAACAGGAGACGACGGTTTAAAATTATTAAAATCTCAAATTCCAGATTTGTTAATATTAGATTGGATGTTGCCTGATTTCTCAGGAATTGAAATTTGTAGGCATATTAAAAGAGATACAAAATTAAAAAGTATTCCAGTGCTTATGCTTACCGCAAGAAGTGAAGAAGATGATAAAATAAGAGGATTTGAAACTGGAGTTGATGATTATGTTACAAAACCATTTAACAATAAAGAATTGTTACTTAGGGTAAAATCGTTATTAAAAAGAGCAAAACCGTCATTGTTGGAAGATGTTGCAATCTTTAAAGATTTAAAAGTTGATCGTATTACAAAAAAAGTTTTTAGAGCTTCCAAAGAAATTAAACTTGGACCGACAGAGTTTAAATTATTAAATTTTTTTATAAAAAGTCCACAAAGAGTTTATTCAAGAGAACAATTGTTAAATAGTGTTTGGGGTGAAAATATTAATGTTGAAGCAAGAACCGTTGACGTTCATATTAGAAGGTTACGCAAAGCAATTAATATTGATAATAAAGAAGATTTAATAAGAACTGTGCGTTCGTCGGGATATTCTTTGGATTTTTAAATTAATTTTTTAGGAGTTTTAAAAAAAATTAATTTTCCTGAATAATTTTTAATAAGTTTCCACTTTTTTTCATTAAAATTAATTTTTACTATGGCCGAAGTCGTAAATTTTTTATTTTTGAATAATAAATATTTTTTTTGAATTAATTTGATAACTAGTAATTTACAAGAAGGTTCGTGATTAATGATTAGTAAATTTTTAATTTTTTTTTTTGTTTTTTTTATTACGGATAAAATATTGTTATAGTTTGTCAGATATAATTTTTTAAAAAAAATTTTATTTTTAATCTCTAATTTTTTATTTAAAATATTAAAAGTTTGTTTAGTTCTTTTAGAAGACGAGACGTAAGCAAGATCAAATTTAATATGTTTTTTTTTAAGAAATTTAATGATTAATTGAATGTCTGATTTTCCTTTTTTTGAAAGTGGTCTTTGAAAATCATTTAAATTGCCATATTTCCAACTAGATTTGGAATGACGCATGACATATAAACTTAACATTTATTTATTATATTAATTACCCATGTTGAAACAAGCAGCTTCAAAAAATATTAATTCTGAATCTAAATACATAAATCGAGAGCTGTCTTGGTTAAAATTTAATTTACGAGTTTTAAGTGAAGCGTCAAATAAGAAAATACCTTTATTAGAAAGAGTAAGATTTTTATCAATTGCTGCAAACAATCTTGATGAATTTTTTATGGTCAGAGTCGCTGCTATTTATAACCAAATTAAAGAAAATTTAGCAATTTTAACTCATGACGGTTTAACCCCTGAGCAACAGCTGGAAAAAATAGTTCTAGATACTAAAAAATTATTAGCAAAATCAAATGAAATATTTACTAATTTAAAAACAGATCTTATCAAAGAAAGTATTTTGTTTGTTATTTACAAAGATTTAAATGCTAATGAAAAAGTCAGGTTAAATAATATTTTTCTAGAAAATATTTTACCAGTACTCACTCCTTTGATTATAGACCCTTCCCATCCATTTCCATTTATACCAAATGGAGGGCATTTTTTAGTTATGTCTTTAAAAAAAAGAAAAAAAAATAAATCTAAAAAAGTTTTTTCATTAATTCTTATTCCTAAAAAAATTCAAAGATTTATTGACATTAGTAATAAAAAAGATGTTAGAAAATATATTAGCACTGAAAATATAATGAGTGCCTATGCTCATATATTATTTCCTGATTATCAATTAATTAATTCAGGCTCAGCAAGAATTATTAGAGATAGTGAAATTGCAATAGAAGAAGAAGCGGAAGATCTAGTTTTGTATCTTGAAAAAGCATTAAAGAAGAGAAAAAGAGGCAAGGTTGTTAAGATGGAAATCCAATCTGACATGGATGAAGATTTAAAAAAATTCATTATTAAAAATCTTGAAGTAAAAAAAAATCAGATTTATGAAATGCAAGGCTTTGTGGGGATGCACCAAATAGACGAGATTTGCAAAACTGATAATTTAAATTATGTTTTTAAGCCTTATAACCCAAGACAATTAGAGAGATTAAAAGATTATCAATATAATTTTTTTGACGCTATTAAGGCGAAAGAATTCATAGTTCATCATCCATATGAAACATTTGATTCTGTTATTCAGTTTCTAAATCAAGCTGCTGAAGATCCAAATGTAATTGCAATTAAGCAAACTCTTTATCGAACAACAGTAGACTCGCCAATTGTAAAAGCTTTAACTCAAGCAGCTGAAAACGGAAAATCTGTAACTGCTGTAGTTGAAATTAAAGCAAGATTTGATGAAGAAAAAAATATTACTTTGGCGCATTTATTAGAAAAATCTGGAGTGCAAGTTGTATATGGATTTGTGAAATTAAAAACACATGCAAAATCTAGCTTAGTGATAAGAAAAGAAAAAACAGGTTTAACGGCATATATTCACATTGGAACTGGAAATTATCATCCAATTAATGCAAAAATTTATACAGATTTGTCTTTTTTTAGTTGCGACAAGCTTATTGCTAAAGACGTGGAGAATTTTTTTAATTACTGTGACAGGTTATTCAGAACCTAAAAATTTAAAAAAAATTATTTTATCTCCTGTTAGTTTAAGAAAAAAGTTAACTGATTGTATTAATCAAGAAATTAAAAACGCTAAGTTAGGTAAGCCAGCGGAAATATGGGCCAAAATGAACTCCCTGGTAGATCCTGCCATGATAGATAAATTATATGAAGCATCGAAGGCAGGAGTAAAAATACATTTATTTGTAAGAGGAATTTGTTGTTTAAGGGCTGGAATTCCAGGCTTGTCGGATAATATTGTAGTTAAAAGTATTATTGGACGTTTTTTAGAACATTCAAGAATTTATTGTTTTGCAAAAGGATATTCTATCCCAAATCCAAAAAATTTAGTTTTTGTTGGCTCTGCAGATCTTATGTCCAGAAATTTAGATCGTAGAATAGAAATTTTAGTTCCAATAACAAATCAAACTGTTCATGAGCAGGTAGTAATGCAAATTATGGCTGCTAATTATAAAGATACAATGAATAGTTGGATTTTAAATAAAGATAATAATTACGTAAAAGTAAAAGTAAATAAATTCAATAAATTCTCAGCTCATGAATACTTTATGAATAATCCAAGTTTATCAGGTAGAGGAAAATCTAGAAAATTACAAATGCCAAAAAAAATATCAATTAATTAAATGATTATCGAAAAAGCATTAAAACAAAAAAATCTAATTAGCAAAGAGGCAATAATTGATTTGGGTTCTAATTCAATCCGTATGTTAATTTATGAAAGTATTTTAAATTCACAAATACCAATTTTTAATGAAAAAGCAGTTTGTGGACTTGGAAAAAATTTAGATAAAACAGGAAAGTTGGACCCAAAAGGCTCAGTTTTTGCTTTAAGTGTTTTGCAAAGATTCAAACGTATTTTAAATAATTTAAAAGTTACAAAATATAAAATTATTGGTACAGCTGCTCTAAGAGAAGCCACAGACGCTAAACATTTTATTTTAAAAGCCCAAAAAATTTTTAATAAAAAAATAGAAATATTATCAGGCAATGAAGAAGCGCAAAATTCTGCTCTTGGTGTAATTATTGGCTTCCAAAAAGTTAATGGCATTGTTGCGGATTTAGGAGGAGGCAGTTTAGATATTGCTCGTGTAGAAAAAAATAAAATTCTTGAAACAATATCGCTGCCATTAGGAGTTCTTCGCTTATATAACCAGCCAAAGAGTAATAAGAATAAAATTAACAAAATTATTAGTTTTTTTTTGAATAAAGTTGAATGGCTTAGGAAAAATAAGATTAAAAATATTTATTTGTGCGGAGGAACTTGGAGAACAATGTTTAATGCACATATTGTAAAAACTAATTACCCGCTTCCGATATTACATCAGTATAAATTAAGTGGTTCAGAGGCATTAAAATTTTCAAGCCGTTTAAGTTCTGTAAAATCAATTAAGGCTGAAAAACTTAGCAATGTTACTAAATCTAGAACGAATTATGTGCCTATTGCATCTTACATTCTTTCAACTTTAATAAAAATTTGTGATCCAACAAATGTTTATTGTTCTTTGTCCGGAGTAAGAGAAGGGTCTCTTATCAATAAAAAGTATTTGTCAATATTACAAAATAATTCTCTTAATAGATCTGTACACTTTATTGCTTTAAAAAAAGGCGATTTTGCTGAAAATTATTTAAAGTTATATAATTTTTTAAAAAATATTTTTCCAAAAGATAGTAACGCTTTTCCTACTAGACTTTTATTGCCAGCATGTTCTTTAAGTAATTTTGATTGGGGTCTTGGAGCTTACCAAAGAGCTGAGTTAGTTTTTCAAGAAGTTATTAATAGTCCAATTCTTAAATTATCGCATATTGATCGAATTAAATTAGGTTTAGCTTCTTTCTGGAGACATTGTTCAACTAAATATTATCCAGATCTTGAATTTGTTAAATTATTAAATAATGAAGAAATATTTGCTTGCAGGCAAATAGGAGCAGCATTAAGACTCGCATCTTCTATTTCTGTAATTTCTTCAATCTTTTTTGATAAAATTGAAATTTATAAAGACGGAAATAAAAATTTAGTTCTTAAAATTTCTAATAAATATTCACAAGTAATATCAAATCAAGTTCAAAAAAGATTAAAATCTTTAGCAGATGAAATGAACTTAAAATCTAAAATTGTTTATTCTAATTAAGCAGACTTAATTTTTTTCTCAAGAAACTCTGGCAACTCTTCTTGACCTTTAACATTTTTATCTTCTTCATCATTCTTCCAGCCTTTAGGTTGGTAAGCATGCATTACGTGAAGTTTACAGTAAACTCTCTCTTCCATAGGATTTCTTCCGCAAAAATAAAATGTAGCCTCATCAGGATGTCCTATAGGCCAACGACATGTTTTTTCATTTAAATTTTCTAATGAAGTTGGATTTTCAGGCTCAAAATCTTTCTCAATAACAATTGCTCTAAGTCCTCTAGGTCTTCTAGTTTTTCGAAGAGGTACACTATTTTTATGATGAAATTTATTTTCAGATTTTTGTATGTAAATATTTTTTGAATGACTTCTACCAGCAAGACCTAATCTGTGAGATTTACCGATCACTGCATTTCTTGAAATGCCTTCACCCAGTGTTGCTGCAATTTGGCTAGCAGTATGTCCTTCATTCCAAAGTTTTTTTAATTGTTCTGTTTTTTCGGGTGTCCAGACCATATAGATCGCTTTAAACACTATATATGGATTAACCTAAAGAAAAAAACACTATATATAGATTTAAAAAGTATAGAAAAATCAATAATTTACTTAATTTACGTAAATTTATCCACATTTTTCTGTATATTTTAATAAATACAAAAATATGAACTCAATAAAAGAATTTAAAATTAGAATACCAGAAATAATTTCAATTAACTGGCTTGGCTTTTACACTCTTTATAAAAAAGAAGTTTTAAGATTTTGCAATGTTTGGGCACAGACTATTTTAGCTCCAGTTATTACCTTATCGCTTTTTTTAATGGTTTTTACTTTGGCTTTATCAGGAAATAGAAGTGATGTTCTTGGTTTTCCTTATTCTACTTTTATTTTGCCAGGCCTTATTTGCATGCAAGTATTACAAAATTCTTTTGCAAATACATCCTCTTCATTAATGATAGCAAAAATTCAAGGTAATATTGTAGATATTTTATTTCCTCCTTTAAGTCCGATGGAGGTAACTTCAGCAATGTTATTAGGTGGAATTACAAGAGGAGTAATGGTTGGCGCATTTTCAGTATTAGTAGTTATACCCTTTACTCAAGTTCCAATTCATAATTTTTTTATAATACTAATTTTTGCAACTCTAGGCTCATCAATGCTTGCGTGCTTAGGATTTATGGCAGGTTTATGGGCTTTAAAATTTGACCATATGGCAACAGTAACTAATTTTATTATTGTTCCTTTATCTTTTTTATCTGGAACTTTTTACTCACTTAAAAATTTACATTCAGTATTTTTTTATATTAGTCATCTCAACCCTTTTTTTTATTCTATTGATGGATTTAGATATGGATTTTTAGGTCAATCAGATGGACCTATACTTTTCGGATTCTTTTATTTACTATTTGTGAATATGGTTTTGTGGTTCACATGTTATATGCTATTCAAAAAAGGATATAGAATTAAGAGTTAATTTTAATGAGCGCTATACTTGGAACTTACAAAAGAAGAAACATTGCTTTCGCTAGAGGCAAAGGAACTTATGTTTATTCAACTAAGGGTGAAAAATTTTTAGATTTTGTCTCTGGTATTGCTGTAAATTCTTTAGGACATTGTCATCCACATTTAGTTAAGACAATACAAGCCCAATCAAAAAAACTTTGGCATGTATCTAATGTTTTTACAATTCCAGAACAAGAAAGATTAGCTAAAAGATTAACAGAAAATACTTTTGCTGATTATGTTATATTTCAAAACTCAGGAGCTGAAGCAACGGAGGCAAGTATAAAAGTTGCAAGAAAATATTTTTATGAAATAGGAAAGCCAGGAAGAAATAGAATTATCACGTTCAGTGGCGCATTTCACGGTAGAACTTTAGCATCATTATTTGCAGCAAATAATAAAGAACATACCTTAGGTTTTGGTCCAAAAGTTGAAGGTTTCGATCAGGTTCCATTCGGAGATCATGAAGCCTTAAAAAAAGCGATTACCAAAAAAACAGCTGCAATCATGATTGAGACCATACAAGGAGAAGGAGGTATAAGAGTAATACCTAATTATTGTCTTAAAGGTTTAAGAAAACTTTGTGACCAGCACGGTATTCTTTTAATTCTCGATGAAGTTCAATGTGGTGTTGGAAGAACTGGAAAATTTTTTGCATTTGAGTGGGCTGGAGTTGAGCCAGACATTGTTCCTATAGCAAAAGGTATTGGCGGTGGTTTTCCTGTGGGAGCATGTTTAGTAAATAAAAAAGTTGCGGTTGGAATGAAACCAGGAACCCATGGTAGTACATTTGGAGGCAACCCATTAGCAATGAGCATNGGGAATGCCGTTCTTGATATTATTTTGAAAAAAGGATTTTTAGAAAATGTCCAGAAAGTTGGAAAATATTTTGAAAATCATTTAAATGAAATTAAAGATAAATATCCAGACATTATCCAAGAAATAAGAGGAATTGGTCTTTTAAGAGGAATTAAGTTAAAAGTAGATACTGCTAAATTCTTAGATCATTTATTTAAAAATAAAATGTTAGGAGTTAAAGCGTCTGATAACGTGATAAGATTATTGCCTCCGTTGACAGTTACTAAGAAAGAAATTGATCAAGCAATCAAAATTATTACTAAAACATGTAAAGAGTTTTAAAAATGAAACATTTTTTAGATTTAAGTTTAATTTCAAAGCAAGAGTTAAGGCAGATTATTGAAAACTCTAAAGCGAGAAAAAAAAATAGAAGTTCAAAAGGCAAAGTGTTGCCAGACAAAGATAAACCTTTGGAAGGAAAGCTTTTGCTTATGGTTTTTGAAAAACCTTCAACAAGAACAAGACTTTCCTTTGATTTAGCAATGAGACAACTTGGTGGAGAGACAATTGTAATGAATTCTGAGAATTTACATTTAGGAATAGGCGGAGAAACTATTGAAGATACAGCAAGAGTATTTTCATCCTTTTCAGATATTGTGATGCTTAGAACATTTGAACACAGTACTTTAGTTAAATTTTCAGAATTGTTAACAGTACCTATCATTAATGGTTTAACTAACGACAGTCATCCATGTCAAATTTTGAGCGATGTTATGACTTTTGAAGAGATAAAAGGACCTATTGTTGGTAAAAAAATTGCTTGGATTGGCGACGGCAATAATGTGACTAACTCTTTAATGGAAGCATCAGCTTTATTTGATTTTAAATTGACAATTGCTTGTCCAAAAAATTTTTTACCTTCAAAAAAAGTTTTGAATTGGTCAAAAAAGATTAACAATAATATTACAATTGTTCACGATCCTAAAGATGCCGCAGAAAATTCAGATTGTATAATGACTGATAAATGGATTTCGATGGGTGATAAAGGAGATTTAAAGAAAAAAAGAAAAGCCTTTAAAGATTTTAAAGTTAATAGCAAATTATTGAAACTTGCGAAAAAAGATGCGATTTTCATGCATGACCTTCCAGCAAAAAGAGGAGAAGAAGTAAGCGCTGAAGTTATAGATGGAAAACAGTCGGTAGTTTGGCAACAAGCTGAAAATAGATTGCATTGTCAAAAAGGTATTATTGAATGGTGTTTAAAAGGTAAATGAACATTGATAAAAAGTTCTTTGAAACATCAGAAGCCTGGCCATTTGTTGAAGCAAGAAATCTTCTTAAAAAAAGAATAAAGATATTAGAAAAAAAAGGCTACGCTCTTTTTGAGACAGGATACGGCCCAAGTGGACTTCCACATATTGGAACATTTGGTGAAGTGTGCAGAACTAGCATGGTTCTAAATGCTTTCAAAAAATTATCAAATATTCCTGTGAAACTATTCGCTTTTTCTGATGATTTAGATGGTCTTAGAAAAGTTCCAGATAATATTCCAAATAAATCTATTTTGGAAGAAAATTTACATAAACCTTTAACTACAATTCCAGATCCCTTTAATAAATTTAAAAGTTTTGGTGAACATAATAATAACATGCTCAAAAAATTTTTAGATGATTTTAATTTTAAATATGAATTTAAGAGTTCAACAGAACTCTATACAAAAGGTATTTTTGATGAAGCTCTTATATCAGTTTTAAAAAATTATAATAAAATTATGGATATTGTATTACCAACTCTTGGTCCAGAAAGAAGAAAGACGTATAGTCCTTTTCTTCCTATTTGCCCAGATACTGGTCGTGTTTTAGAAGTGCAGGTGCTTGAGCAAGATTTAGAAAAAAAAACTATTGTTTATTTAAATAATAATAAGAAAAGTGAAACAAAAATTACAGGTGGTGCTTGCAAATTGCAATGGAAAGTCGACTGGGCAATGCGTTGGCATGCTCTAGAGGTTGATTTTGAAATGTATGGAAAAGATTTAACTCCAAGTGCTGAATTNTCTCAAAAAATTTGTAAAATTTTAGGCAGTATTCCGCCAAGTGGTTTTCCTTATGAATTATTTTTAGATGAAAAAGGGGAAAAGATTTCTAAATCAAAAGGTAACGGTATAACGATTGAACAATGGTTAAAGTATGCTTCACCAGAGAGTTTATCTCTTTACATGTATCAGAACCCAACGCAGGCAAAAAAATTATATTTTAACGTTATTGCAAAAGCTGTTGATGAATATTTAAGTTTTCTAGAAAAGTTTAAAACACAAGCTGAAAAAGAAAAACTCGGAAATCCCGTATGGCATATTCATGATGGCAATCCTCCACAAGATGAGATTCCTGTTTCTTTTAACATGTTACTAAATTTAGTTAGCGTTAGTAATACAGATAAAGAGGATGTTATTTGGAAATTTATTCAAAATTTTCATCCTAATTTAACTAAAGATAAGCATCCAATTCTTTCAAAATTAGTTCGTAATGCAATTAATTATTTTAACGATGTTGTTAAAATTAATAAAAAATTCAAAAAACCAGATCAAAAAGAAAAACTTGCTCTACAAGATTTAGTTAAAGAAATTTCATCTATTGAAAATAATTTAAAACCGGAAGATATACAGACAATGGTTTATAGTGTTGGTAAAAAGCATTATTCAAAAGAAACGTTGCGTGATTGGTTTAAAATGATTTACGAAGTGTTATTTGGCGAAGAACAAGGCCCTCGCATGGGATCTTTCATATGTTTTTATGGTATTAAAGAAACAATTGATCTAATTAATAGGTCTATTCATGATTAAAAATTAAGAATGAATTATCAAATTATTAATAGTTTTATTAATAAACTTGATCCTGAATTATCTCATACTCTTGCAATTCAGTTTTTAAAAAATTTTTATACTCCCAAAGCACGAACACTTGATGACTCTAAATTAAGTATTCAAGTTTTTGGAAAAACTTTTTCAAATCCAATTGGTCTTGCCGCTGGTTTTGATAAAAACGCAGATATTTATAATAAAATGTTCGCTTTGGGATTCGGATTTTGTGAAGTTGGGACAATCACTCCTAAACCTCAGCAAGGAAATTCAAAACCAAGAGTATTTAGACTATTAGAAGACGAAGCAATTATTAATCGTTTAGGTTTTCCAAGTGAGGGATTATTAAAAGTAAAACAAAAAATTATATCAAACAAAAAAGAAGGAATTTTAGGAATTAATATTGGTCCAAATAAAGATAGCGGATCTAGAATTAATGATTATGTAGATAGTTTTAAAAATTTTCATGATTTAGCTGATTATATATGTATTAATATTTCATCTCCAAACACTGAAAACTTAAGAAATTTTCACGAACAAAGTAATCTTAAAAATTTATTAGAGGAAATTATTAATACTAAAAATAATTTAAATAGCAGAACCCCAATTGTTGTTAAAATTTCTCCAGATATTACAGATATTGATATTGATGCTGTCGCTAAATTAATTCTTGAATATAGAATTGATGGAGTTGTTTTAACAAATACCTCAATTCACTTTAGAGAAAACTTAAAAAATAAAAATAAATTAGAAATTGGAGGTCTTTCAGGCACTCCAATATTTGAACATTCCAACGATTTAATAAAAAAATTTTATAAAATTTTAAAAAAACAAGTTCCAATTATTGGAGTTGGAGGAATAAACTCTGGAAAATCTGCTTATGTAAAAATAAGAAACGGAGCATCTTTATTACAATTATATACAGGTCTTGTATTTAAAGGACCTTTTATTGCAAAAACGATTAAGGAAGAATTATTGTTTTTACTAAAGCAGGATGGTTTTAATTCCTTAAATGAAGCTGTGGGCGTTGATGCTAATTAAGTAGATCAACTGACTCAAAATAACAAAAAAATTTAATCTTTTCCTTAATATTAAATACCAATCGTTATTTTTTTCAGTAAAGATTTGTTTATCCATAATTCCAGTCATAAAATAAAATACAATATAAAAAATGATTTTAATATTCAGATTTTCGTAAAAATCTAAAGCAATTGCAATTATTGGAATAGTAACACTTAAAATCAAAAAAAAGGTTCTAGGATTAGCTTCCTGGGTGTTTAATGTTTTGCTCCATAGCGAGCCACACAGAAATGATAAAATTATAATATTATAAAAAAAATAAAGCTCAATAACAGATTGATTAAATCCTGTATAAAAAAATAATATAATTAATAAATAAAAAGGAATTAATCCAAGATATCCTAAAATTTGAGCAATTTTTTTCTTTTGCATTAATTAAATTATTTAACCATTTTAAATAAAATAATTAATTGAATTATAAGTACTAATAATGGAACAATAGTACGTGTTAATTCCATAATATGGTTATAATTATCTAGCTTACGTTCAATTCTTCTTAGTTCGCTTATATTTTTCTTTTTTCTCATTTTCCTTGATACATTTTTTCAATTTTTTGATTCACTTCTTCTTCCGGTGTATTACTGTTAATTCTAATTTTTAAATATTTTGCCATTCTAAAAGCAACACTCTTTTTAATTCCAACTTGTACTTTTTCACCTGTTTTAGGGTTTCTTGCAATTCGAGGCTGTCTTGTTTTAACTGCCCAAGTCCCTACATTTCTTATTTCAATACGCTGGCCTTGTACTAAAGCGTTACCTAAATGTTTAAATACCAGTTCCACTGTTCTCTCAACATCTGCGTGATTTAAATATTTATATTTAATAGCTAAATCATCAATGAGAGTTGAACGTTTCATTGTGTAGATTGTACTTGTAAGTAATTGAAGTCACAATCTTTTTTTTAGTTGTAACGAATAGGACTAATTATTATTCAGATTCTTCTTTTTTTTTAGTCTTTTTTGCTTTTTTTTCTTTTGGTTCTTTTGTTTGGTCAAGCGCTGGGCCTAAAATGTCAGACAATTGTTGTCCGCTATCTACGTTTTTGTATTTAGCTATAGTTTCCTTTTGTTGTTTTTCTTCTAATTTTTTAACAGATAGTGCAACTTTTCTTTCTTTTGGATCCAGTTCAACAATCATGGCATCAATAGCATCACCTACGGCAAATCTATTAGTTCTTTGATCCGGTTTTTCTAATGCAATTTCAGCTTTTTTAATGATAACGCTAAATCTTTTCTCACCAACATTTACTCTAATGTAATTATCCATAATTTCCGCAACTTTTGCAGTCACAACATCACTCTTACTCTTGTCTTTAAATATATCGAAAGGATCTTCTAATAGCGCACGAATAGATCCGTTAACTTTGTCATCTTTAATATCAATGATTTTACATTTAATTGTATCACCTTTTTTGAAGTTGTTTAAAGCATCAGAAGACTCAGAATAATCAAGTTGTTTGTAGTGTACAAAAATATCAATCTCACTGTCACCCGTATTTAAAAACAATCCAAATTCTTTTTTATTTACAATTTTAGCATCTAAAATTGTGTTAATTGGATAGCGTTTTTTAAAATCATCAATTGGATTTGGCTGTGTATCTTTATAAGAGAGTACTATTTTTTTCTTTTCAATATCTAATTCTTTTAATTTAACTTTAACTACGTCACCTACTTTAAATACCGTTCTTGGATTAACATTCTTATTTAAATGTTTAATTTCAGATGTATGAATAAGACCTGCAATACCAGAGTCAATCTCTGCAAATGCTCCAAAATCTGTAAGTTTTGAAATTTTCACTTCATAAATCTCACCAACTTTGTATTTGTTTTCAATTCCTATGTAAGGATCTGGCGTCATTGCTTTAATTGACAATGACATTCTTTTTTGTTCATTATCGATTTCAATAATTTGAGCGGTAATTTCTTCACCAACAGTAAACATTTCTTCAGGTGAAGATACTCTAAGATGAGAGATTTCTGATGTATGTAACAAACAATCTAAAGACTCAACAGAAACGAACGCACCATAGCTCTGTATAGCTTTAATTTTTCCTTTAACGATATCACCAACTTTGAATTTTGAAATAACTTCATCTTTACTTTGATTTTTACTTTGTTCCAGTAGAACTCTTCTTGAAGCAATAACATTCATTCTTATAGGATCAATTTTAATAATAAGAAACTCTAGTGGCTTATTTATAAATTCTTGAGGATTTCTAATTGGCGAATCTGAAAGTTGACTCGATGGNACGAAGGCATGAATACCAAAAATTTCACATGCAAAACCACCTTTAACACTACTTTTAATTGTTCCGGTAACTTTTGTTTGTTTGTCAAAAGCTTCTTGAATTTTATTCCAAGACTTTACTCGTTTTGCTTTTTCTCTCGATAATATTACTTCACCATGTTTAGATTCTAATCTTTCAATAAAAACCTCTAACTCTTGTCCAACTTTTAAAGTTTCAAGTTCATCACTTGTTAATTCGCTTTTTTGAATAACACCTTCGCTTTTAAGACCTACATCAATAAGTACAATTTTTTCTTCAATTCGAGATACGATACCATTTACCAAAGAACTTTCTGTTGTAACTCTTTTTTTTAAATCGTTTTGGAGTAAAGCTGCGAATTCGTTAGAAGTATCTGCTTCTTGATAAATTTTAATATGTTGCATCAATATGTTTAATTCTTTCCTTAATTACTTTGTCAATTTTAACAAAGGCGGATTTTGTATTATAAAAAGAACTATCTAGCAATACAGCATCTTTTGCTGGTTTTAAGCTACTTATTTTTCTGTGTGTGTCTAAATAGTCTCTCATTTTAATATCGTTTTTTACTTTGTTGTAAGTAGTTTTAATACCGCTCTTTTTATATTGTTTGTATCTACGCATTGCCCTGACATTTAAACTTGCCGTTAAAAAAATTTTTACATGCGCATCAGGTAAAATTACTGTTCCAATATCTCTGCCGTCAAGCACAGAACCTTTGAATTGTTTTGGAGGATTGTAGGCTAAATGATGTTGAATTTTTTTTAACATTTTGCGTATTTTTTTTTGTTTTGAAATAACAGAGGCAATTTTCGTAATAGGTTCTGTAGTAAGAATTTTGTTGTGAAGTTTTTTTAATGTTATTTTTTTTAATGAAATTTGTAATTTAGGATAATTTATTTTTTTGTGCTTTGTTTTATAAACTTGGAAAGCTAAATAACGGTAAAGTTTTCCAGAATCTAAATGTAAAAGTTTATATTTTTTAGCAATTTGTTTTGCCAAAGTGCCTTTTCCGCTTGCTGCAGGGCCATCAATCGCAATTCTTAGTTTTTCTCTCAATTTCTTAATCGGTTAATAGTTTTTGTAAAAGTTGGAAAACTTGTATTTACGTAATTAAAATCTTTAATTTGAAATTTAGTATTGAGTACTTGAGATAAAATATAAAAACTCATAGCTATTCTGTGGTCACCTTTAGCATCGATTTTAATTTTATGATTTAAATTAAATGATTGTTCACCTTTTATTTGAAGAGAATTTTTAGTTGTATTCAATTTAATTCCCAATGATTTAAAACCATCTTCCATAGATTGAATTCTGTCCGATTCTTTAATTCTAAGTTCTTCAATGCCTTCAAAATAAGAAATGCCCTTTGCAAAAGAGGCTGCGATAAAAAGAATTGGATATTCATCTATTAATCTTGGTGACATTGTTTTTGGAACAGAGGTTGCTTTTAAAATAGAACTTTTAACTTCAATATCACCAACTANTTCACCACATATGATCTTTTTATTTTTAATTTTGATTTTTGCATTCATATTTTTTAGCACATCCAGAATTCCAGTTCTTGTTGGATTAAGAAGTGTATTTTTAATAGTGATTANTGAATTTTTTGAAATTAATCCAAGTACGATCATAAAAGCGGCAGAACTAATGTCTCCTGGTACCTTTAAGTTTTTTGCATCTAGAGGCATTTTACCAAATATCTTTATAATTTTATTATTTTTTTTCTTTTTAATAGAAATCTTTGCGCCAAGATATTTCAGCATAATTTCTGTATGATCTCTAGTTTCAAAACTTTCTTCAATGGTTGAAATTCCGCTTGTATTTAATGCTGCTAAAAGAAAAGCTGATTTTAATTGTGCACTTGGAACTTGTAATTTGTAATGATTGGGTAATCCCATTACAGATCCTAAAAAAGTAAATGGAAGATAATTTTTTTCTTTAGGAATTGAAGTTGCACCAAATTCCCGAAGAATATTAATTACTCTTTTCATTGGTCTTTTTGATAAAGACTTATCTCCTANAAATTTTAATTTAGATGGGTATGAAGCTAATAATCCCATCAAAAGTCTTGCAGTAGTTCCNGAGTTGCCGCAATTAATAGTTCCTTTAATATTTTCTAATCCACCAACAGTCATTCCATAAACAACATAATCTTTATTTTTTTTAAAAATTCGAATACCAAATTTTTTTAGTGCATTCATGGTACGAAAAACGTCTTCAGATTCTAAAAGATTAGATATTTTTACAATGCCTGTCGCTTGTGAGGCTAAAATTAGTGTTCGGTGAGAAATTGATTTATCGCCAGGAACCGTGATTGTACCTTGAAATCGAGGTAAATTATTAAGCATTTTGTTAGAGTTTATTAAGGTTGTTTAAATCTATTAAAATTTATATACAAGCGAAAATTAATCATAAAAAACTTAACTATATTCAGAGGTTAGATTTTGGACAAGAAAAACTGGGGCACAAAAAGAATATGTGAGTGTGGAAAAAAGTTTTACGATTTTAATAAAAATCCAATAACTTGTCCTTGTGGGAAAATCCAAACGATAGAAGATAAATTTGCAAAATTAGCATCGGTCAAATCAGCTGAGAAAGCAAAACCTTCAAAAGATTTAGATCCTGATACACTTGTAGATGATGTGGATTCTTCAGATAAAGAGGATCAAGCTGAGGAAATGGTTATCTCTTTGGATGATCAAAAAGAAATCGAAGACACATTAGAAAAAGATCAAGAATAATTAAATTCTAAAGTTAGAACCAAGATAAAATTGTCTCGCTGTTTTGTTTTCAACAATTTGTTTTGGCGTACCTTCAGCAATAATTTCTCCATTATTAATGATATAAGCTCTATCAACTATATCTAAAGTTTCTTTGACGTTGTGATCAGTAATAAAAATGCTAATTCCTTTTTCTGTTAAACCTTTTAGCATATTTTTAAGTTCTAGAATTGCAATTGGATCTAATGCTGCAAAAGGTTCATCGAGTAATAATATTTTTGGACTAGTAGTTAAACATCGAGCAATCTCAACTCTACGTGCTTCACCACCAGACAAACTTAACGCAGACGCTGATCGTAAGTGAGTAATTTTAAATTCATTAAGTAAATGTTCTACTAATTGATCTGCTTTATCTTTATCTTTTATAGCTACCTCAGCAACAGCTTTTATATTTTCTTCAACTGTTAGACCTCTAAAAATAGAACGAGATTGTGGTAAATAACTAATACCTTGTCTTGCTCTTAAGTGAATAGGAAGTTCATTAATGACTTTATTATTAAAAATAACTTCTCCTTCTGTAGGATTTAAAATACCAAGAATAATAGAAAACATCGTAGTTTTTCCTGCTCCGTTTGGCCCTAGTAAAGCAACGATCTCTTTTGGTTTTACAATAATGTGAGCATTTTTAAGAACAACTCTTTTTTTAAAAATTTTAGTTAAATTAACCGCTTCTAGAGTAGCTGGTGTACGATTATAATAATAGTCATCAGATATTAATTTAAAAACATTTTTATTGTTATTTTTTTTAATTTTTAATTGCGCAATATCTTCTTGTTCTATTTTTTCAGCATAAGTTGTTAATTCATTTTTTTCCTCAGCTTTGTTTTCTTCTTTATTTCCAATATCAATTTCATTTTCTTGAATATTAAAATTCTTGTTTGGTTCGTCGATAATAAGATTTTCGTTTGAAAGAACAAAAGTATCATTTTGCTTGGAAAAAGAGGAATTTTTATCTTTTTTTTCTACTTCAGATTGAACATTTACATTATGAATTTCTTCATTAACTTTTTGTTCTGAAAGAACTTCAGTAACTTTATTCTCAGAGTTTTCTTTATTTGAAATGACTGCAAATTTTTTAATTTTATTTTTCATTATTTACTAGGATTGACAGTAGTTGATGGTTTTTTTTTGTCATCAATTTTATTATATTCTAATACACCTGTAACTTGCTTAGAGTTGTCGTTCATTATTATTTCGCTAGTTTTGCTCTCTGTATCAATAGTTATCTTATCAGCATAAAAATGGCTAGAGGTCTTCTTATTATTTGTTGCCTGTTTTTTTAGATTATTTTCTTGATAATCTCCAACGACATGACCGCTAATATAAATTTTTTTTTCTTTTACAAGATATTGCGCGCGATCAGAAGTTATCTTGCCCTCATCTTTAAAAATTTTAACTTCTTGCTCATATAAAATATCGCTACTTGTTTTATTAAATAATCCAGAAAGACTAGTAATTTTTAATACTGTACCGTCTTTTAATGAATAATCACTATCCACTCCCGTTAAATGCACTAACTCTTGATGGTCTTTATCGATCGATGCAATTTTTGCTTTAACATTATATTGCTTTCCAGAAGAGTCATAACCGATGAAACTAATATTTTCAAAAACATTTGCCTCTTTACCAGAGGTTGTTGATGGTTGAATATTTTTTGAATATTTCATCAATCTAAATTTTTGAATTTGAGGTATTGCAAAATAAAAAATAAACGCAACTATTAGTCCTATAGCTATAATTATTAATTGTTTTTTTCTGATATGACTCAGTTTCATTAAATTTCGAAACTTAATAGTGAGTGAATATGAATTAATCCGTAGTGATTATTTTTTGATTTTATAATTAGTGAAGTAATTTTTTTATTATTCATTATTTCAAGCGCATCAACAGCATACGTTTGATCCGAAATCATCTGAGGTTTTTTCGTCATAATATCTTTTGCTTTTTTTGTTAAAAGATTTTTATTATTAATTGATCTTCTTAAATCTCCGTCAGTAATAATTCCTGTTACCTTTTTTGATTTGTTTATGACCAATACGCATCCATAGTTTTTCTTTGTGATTTGGATTACTACTTCTTTAACAGACGCGTTTTCATTTATAAATGGCATCATATCTACTCTTTTCACCATAATATCTTTAACCCTAGTTAATTGTTTTCCGATAGACCCTGATGGATGATAAATAGCAAAATTTTCTTTGCTGAATTTATTTAATTTCATAAGAACAATTGCTAATGCATCTCCCCAGGCAAGTAACATTGTTGTTGAACTTGTTGGTACCATATCTAATCCAGCTTCTTTAACTTTAGGTAAAACAATTTTAATTGTACTTGCATGAATTAATGTAGAGTTTTCTTTCGAGGCTACACCAATAATTGGCATTTTGAACTTATGTCCATAATTTATGATTGTTTTTAACTCATCTGTATTTCCAGAATAGGACATAATTAAAAAACAATCTTGTTTTGGATTGCAGATTCCCAAATCACCGTGCGCCGCCTCAGATGGATGAACGTATATTGAAGGCACTCCAACAGAGCTTAAAGTTGCAGAAATTTTTCTTATAATGTGGCCAGATTTTCCCATACCAACACAGATTACTTTGCCTTTACATTTTTGAATTGTTTCTACTGCTTTTAGGAAATTTTTACTAAAAGATTTTGATAATTTTTGTAATGCACTTATTTCTTGTAAAATAACTTGGTTTGCAGTTTTTATTCTTTGATTCTGATTCATTAATGCGCAAAAATATCTAAATTATTCCAACCTGCTAGATCTAAAGTTACACGATGTTTTAAAAATTTAAAACAATGTTCGGCAAGGTCCATTCTGTTTTCTCTAATTAAAATTTTATCTAATTCGTCTTTTATTTTATGAAGATATAAAACATCTGATGCTGCATAATTTACTTGTTGTTCAGTTAAATTTTCAGCACCCCAATCAGAGCTTTGCATTTGTTTTGATAGCTCTACGTTTAAAAGCTCCTTGCACAGATCCTTAAGACCATGTTTGTCTGTGTAGGTTCTTCCAATTTTTGATGCAATTTTTGTACAGTATACATTATTGATGTCTGCCTTAAGATAATAATTCAAAACACCAAGATCAAAACGGGCAAATTGGAATATTTTTTTAACAGAGTCATCTTCTAAAATATTTTTTAAATTATCAGCATTATAAGTTTTTCTATTAATTTGAATAAGATGAACTTCTTCATTGCCAGATGAAATTTGCACAAGACATAAGCCATCTCGTTTATAATCAAGTCCCATTGTCTCTGTGTCAATAGCGACAATTTTTCCAAGATTTAAATTATTGGGGAGGTCGTTCTTGTGAATTTTGACTTTCATATGTTTGTTAAATAAAAGGTATTATCTTTATATATTGTGATTAAACAATGGCAGAAAAAAAGGCAATAACAGTATTTGGTGGAACAGGATTTGTGGGGAGAAATCTAATCTCCAAGCTTGCAAAAAAAGGTTTTAAAATAATTGTTCCAACTCGTAATCCATATTTGCACGGATATCTAAAACCCATGGGTGAACCAGGACAGATAGAACTTGTTAAATTTAATTTTTCAGATTTAGAAAATTTAGAACATCTCGTAAAAGATTCTGAATATGTGATAAATTGTATCGGGATATTATTTGAAGCCAAAGATCAAAAATTTAATAACATTCATCATTTATTTCCAAAATTTTTATCAGGCAAACTAAACAAAGAAGTTACAAAAAAATTTATTCATATTTCTGCATTAGGAGTTAATAAAGAATCAAAATCTTTTTACATTCAATCTAAATTAGATGGAGAAACAGCTGTTTTAGAAAATTTTAAAAATTCTATAATATTAAGACCTAGCATTGTATTTGGAATGGATGATAATTTTTTTAATTTATTTAATAAATTAATTAATATTTTACCAGTTATTCCATTATTTGGAGCGCATACTAAATTTCAACCGTGTTATGTTGCTGATGTAACTGATGCAATTATAAATGCAATACTCGATAACAATATTAATGATGGAATTTATGAATTAGGAGGTCCAGAGGTATATAGTTTTAAAGAATTAATCGAAATTCTGTTACGCCAACTTAATAAAAAAAGATTAATTATTGAACTTCCAGAATCTATTGCAAAGTTTCAAGCACGTATCATGCAGTTACTTCCAAAACCTTTGCTTACAATTGATCAAATCGAAATCTTGAAGTCTGATAATGTTAATACTGGAAATTATCCTTCATTTGAAAAGTTTAATATTCATCCAAGAAGTGTTAAGACAATTCTACCTAATTATATGTTTAACGAAGCGAGAGTTTAAAATAGAGAATAGTAAAGCAATAATATCCCTAAAATTATTCTGTAATATACAAATATATTTAAATTAGTTTTTTCAATAAAATAGAAAAAGAATTTAATACACAAGTAAGAAGTTATAAATGAAACTGCAAAAGCAATTAATGCAATTGAATTAAATTCAGTATCGTTATGTTTTAGCAGATCTAATATTCCTATAAAAGCAGCGCCAGCTACTGTTGGTATAGAAATAAAAAAAGAAAATTTTGCAGAATCAACTCTATTGTAACCTAAAAAACGAGCTCCAGATAAGCTTGATCCGGATCTGCTTGATCCAGGTATTAAGCCCATGATTTGCCACAGACCAATCATGAAAGCTTCTGTAAAAGTTAAATCTTGATAAAGTTTTTTTGTTTCAGTTTTTTTATCTGCAATAAATAAAATAATAGCAAACACGATTGCCGCTCCTCCAATAACAGTTAAAATTGATGCGTTTTCATAATCCAATAATTTAAATTTATGCACAATATAACCTGCAATAAGAGCTGGTATTGCTCCAATAATGATTTTGCACGACATTGTAATATTCTTTAAAAGACCAAAAATATCTTTCCTTAAGTAAATCATAATTGCGGATAAGGCACCTAAGTGCATTAACGTATTCATGATTAATTTTTCTTTAAAATGAAGCAAATGTTCTGCAATTATCAGATGGCCATTAGATGAGATTGGGAATAAATCAGAAATACCCTGAATGATGCTTAGTATTACTATTTTGACATTTGCTTCCATATCGAAGCCTTATTTGAGTTGATTAACTTAATAAACCCAAAAAATAGATATAATCGTAATGCTATGTTTACAATTTTTGATTGAATTATTAAAAATTAAGTCTTATTTTTATTAATATAAATAAATATGTTAAATTAGTAATTATATATTGTCCTAATTTATCTTTTAAAAACATCGTTTTTGTGAATATAATCTGTAAAAACCATAATTTAACTCATATTAAAATTCATGGCAGAAAAAATGCTTAAATTTGTCGGCACTAAAGGGCAAACACCAGAAAAATCCAACGTCTCAGAAAGAATTAAAAATTTTAGCGAAATTTACAAAGAATATATTTTGCCAAAAGCAGAGGAACAATCGAGTAGATGTTCACAATGCGGAGTGCCTTATTGCCAAGTTCATTGTCCTCTCTCTAATAATATTCCTGATTGGCTAAAACTTACTGCCGAAGGAAGACTAGAAGAAGCTTATGAAATTTCATCTGCAACAAATAATATGCCAGAAGTCTGTGGAAGAATATGTCCACAAGATAGACTGTGCGAAGGCAACTGTGTAATTGAAAGAGCAGGACACGGCACTGTAACTATTGGATCAATAGAAAAATTTATTACAGATAATGCTTTTGAAAAAGGTTTAGTAAAACCAATTAAAATTAAAAAAGATTTAGATCAAAGTATCGGAATAATTGGAGCTGGGCCAGCAGGTCTTGCTGCGGCAGAGCAACTTAGAAAATTAGGATATAAAATTACTGTTTACGATAAATATGATAGACCCGGAGGTTTATTAATTTATGGTATTCCAAATTTTAAATTAGAAAAAGATATTGTTGAGAGAAGAACAAAACTTTTACAAGATGGTGGAATTAAATTTGAATTAAATTTTGCTGTTGGAAAAGATGCAACACTTGATGAATTAAAAAACAAACATGATGCAATCTTGATTGCAACAGGAGTTTATAAAGCAAGAGAGGTTGATCTTCCTGGATCTGAGCTTAAAAATATCTATCCGGCAATGGAATTTTTAACAGCGTCAAATAAAAAAGGTTTAGGTGATAAAGTTGAAATGTTTGATAATGGAAACTTAAATGCTGAAAATAAAAATATAGTAGTAATTGGCGGTGGAGATACAGCAATGGATTGCGTAAGAACTGCAATTAGACAAAATGCTAAATCAGTAAAATGTTTATATAGAAGAGACAAAAAAAATATGCCAGGTTCTGCAAGAGAAGTTTTAAATGCAGAAGAGGAAGGAGTAGATTTTCAATGGTTAACAAATCCTAAAGAGTTTATAGGCGAAAAAGGAATTATTAAAAATATTATTGTAAATAAAATGAAATTAGGTGAGCCTGACGCAACAGGCAGACAAACGCCTGAGGTTGTAGAAGATTCAGAAATTAAAATTCCAACTGATATGGTTATAAAAGCTTTAGGGTTTGATCCTGAAGATATCCCAACTTTATTTAATGAACCAAAATTAGATGTTTCAAAATGGGGCACTATTAAAGTTGATTTAAAGACAATGCAAACTAACATAGACAGAGTTTTTGCAGCAGGCGATATTGTTAGAGGTGCATCACTAGTAGTTTGGGCAATCAAAGATGGCAGAGATGCTGCTGATTCAATAGATCAATATTTAAGAGCTAATTTATATAAAAATTCAAAATCAATGGTTGCTTAATTTATGTCTATTCTTAAAAAAAATTTAAAAACTTTAATAGATGCTGGAGTTTATAGATCCGAGGATGAACATGATGCATGCGGCGTTGGTTTTGTTGCATCGATGGATGGAAAAGCTAAAAGACAAATTGTTGAAAATGGAATAGAGGCGTTAAAAGCAGTTTGGCACAGAGGCGCGGTTGATAAAGACGGCAAAACTGGAGATGGAGCAGGAATTCACATTGAGCTTTCAAGAAATTTTTTTGAAGAACAAATTAATATTACTGGTTACGAAATAAAAAAGAAAGATCAACTTTGCGTTGGTATGATTTTTCTTCCAAGAAATGATTATAACTCCCAAGAATATTGTAGAACAATCGTTGAGCATGAATTATTAATTAATGATTTTCATATTTTTGGCTGGAGACAAGTTCCTGTAAAACCTAAAGTGTTAGGAAGTAAAGCTAATGATTCAAGACCTGAAATTGAACAAATTATTTTTGCTCCAAACAAACAATTAGAATCAGAAGAGTTAGAGAGAAAAATTTATTACGTTAGAAAAAAAATTGAAAATGCTGTTAGTGCTGCACAACTAAAAGAATTTTATATTTCATCAATTAGTTCTAGATCGGTGATTTACAAAGGAATGTTTCTTGCAGAACATTTATCAGATTTTTATCCAGATTTGCTAGATAAAAGATTTATTTCTAGATTTGCAATTTTTCATCAGAGGTATTCCACAAATACTTTTCCAAGTTGGGAATTAGCGCAGCCTTTTAGAATTTTAGCTCATAATGGAGAAATTAATACTCTCAAAGGAAATATAAATTGGATGAAGACTCATGAACAAGGTTTATCATCTGATCTTTATTCTAATATTGATGATTTAAAACCTATTTTAAAGTCAGGTAGTTCTGATACAGCATGTCTCGATGCTGTTTTTGAATTGTTAGCTAGATCTGGAAGACAATTACCGTTAGTTAAGATGATGCTAATTCCAGAAGCTTGGTCTAAACGAAGTAAGATCATTCCTCAAAATTATAGAGATATGTATAATTATTTAAACTCTGTTATTGAACCATGGGATGGACCAGCGGCTATTGCAGCAACAGATGGAAATTGGGTTTTGGCTGCATCTGATAGAAATGGTTTAAGACCTCTTAGATATACTATTACAAAAGATAAAATATTATTCGCAGGATCTGAAACCGGAATGGTGCCAGTAAAAGATGAGAATATTATCTTTCGAGGCAGAGTTGGACCAGGACAAATGATCGCTGTAAACTTAGACGAAGGAACCTATTATAATGATAAAAAAATCAAGGATTTATTATCAAAAAATCCTATTTATAAAAAGTTTAGTCAAAATTTAATCGAGATTAGTAAAAAATTTTCCGATCTTAAAGAGTTCAACACTTTTGAGGGAGATGAATTAAGACAGAAACAATATGCAGCCGGTACTTCAATAGAAGACTTGGAATTAATTTTACACCCAATGGTTGAAGAACAAAAAGAAGCAGTTGGTTCTATGGGGGACGACACTCCTGCTGCCGTTTTGTCTTTAAAATATAGAAACTTATCCCATTATTTTAGACAAAATTTTAGTCAAGTAACCAATCCGCCAATTGACTCTTTGAGAGAAAATAGAGTCATGTCTTTAAATACTAGAATTGGAAATTTACAAAATATTTTAGGAGAAGATTTGTTTAGTAAAAAAAACTTTCTTTTAGAAAGTCCTATTCTTTCGAATGCGCAATTTAAAAAATTATTTGAAATTTTAGATGAAGAAAAAATTGAAATTGACTGCACCTTTGATGTTTATGACAAAAATATTGATCTTAATTCGGAATTAAAAAGAATACAAAAAGAAGCGGAGTTAGCAGTAAGAGAAGGAGTAAAACATATTATTTTAACAGATGAAAAAGTCTCAGAAACAAGAATTGCAATTCCAATTATTCTAGCGACAGGAGCTGTTCAAGTTCATCTTGTTAATCATGGTCTTAGAAAATTTACTTCGATTAATATTAAATCGTCAGAATGTTTAGATGTACATTATTTTGCAGTTTTAATTGGTGTTGGAGCAACTTCTGTAAATCCTTATCTTGCTATCGATAGCATTTATCAAAGATGGCAAAAAAAACTTTTTGGTAAATTAGAATTTTCAACTTGCATACATAATTACATCAAAGCAATTAATGATGGATTATTAAAAGTAATGTCTAAACTTGGAATTTCAGTAGTAAGCTCTTATAGAGGTGGACTAAATTTTACAGGACTTGGACTAAGCAGATCGCTTGTTGCCGAATTTTTCCCTGGAATGCAATCTAAAATTTCTGGAATTGGTATTTCTGGAATAGAAAAAAATATTAGATTGCAACATGAAAAAGCATTTAGAAAGAATGTTATTTCTTTACCCATTGGTGGATTTTATAAATTTAGAAAAGAAGGTGAATTGCATTCTAATCAGGCAATGTCTATGCATATGTTACAAACCGCTGTTACTACAGATTCTTATGAATTATATAAAAAATATTCTAAAATTATCAATTCTCAGCCCGCAATAAATTTAAGAGATCTTTTAGATTTTAACTCAACAAAAAAACCAATTTCTATTGATGAAGTTGAATCCATTACTGATATTAGAAAAAGATTTGGCAGCGGCAGTATGTCGCTTGGAGCACTTTCAAAAGAAGCTCATGAAACATTAGCTATTGCGATGAATAGAATTGGTGGAGCTTCCTGCAGTGGTGAAGGCGGAGAAGATATAACAAGAGCAACTCCTAAAGAAAACGGTGATAATGCCAATTCAAGAGTTAAACAAATTGCATCTGCAAGGTTTGGTGTAACTGCAGAATATTTAAATAATTGCGACGAGATTGAAATAAAAATATCACAAGGTGCTAAACCTGGTGAAGGAGGGCAGCTACCAGGTTTTAAAGTTACAGCACAAATTGCAACATTAAGACATTCAACACCTGGGGTAACGTTAATATCACCTCCTCCGCATCATGATATTTATTCAATCGAAGATTTGTCACAGTTAATTTATGATTTGAAACAAATAAATCCTAAAGCAAAAATTGGTGTAAAATTAGTTTCATCATCTGGAATTGGAACTATTGCAGCGGGAGTAGCTAAAGCAAAAGCTGATGTAATTTTAATCAGTGGACATTCAGGAGGAACAGGAGCTTCTCCTCAAACAAGCGTCAAGTATGTAGGTCTTCCATGGGAGTTAGGCCTAACAGAGGCTAATCAAATATTAACTTTAAACGGTTTAAGACATGAAGTTATTTTGAGAACTGATGGAGGAATTAAGACAGGAAGAGATGTTGTAATGGCAGCGATGATGGGCGCCGATGATTTTGGAATTGCAACAACATCTTTAATTGCAATGGGATGTATTATGGTAAGACAGTGTCATTCTAATACTTGTCCAGTTGGAATTTGTACGCAAGATGAAGAGTTAATAAAAAAATTTACCGGAACTCCTGAAAAAGTTGTTAATTTATTTTCTTTTATAGCTGAAGAAGTAAGAGAAATTTTAGCTAGTCTTGGATTTAAATCATTAAATGAAATTGTTGGAAGAACTGATTTATTAAAGCAAATAAGTAGAGGATCTGAAAATTTAGATGATTTAGATTTAAATCCTTTATTAGCTCAAGCAGATCCAGGTGATAATCCTAGATATTGTTTAAAAAGAGAAAGAAAAGAAGTTCCTGATAGTTTAGATAAGCAAATCATTAAAGATTCCCTTTCATTAATTGAAAAGGGCCAAAAATTTCAATTAAGTTATGCNGTAAAAAATACGCATAGATCGGTAGGAACTAGATTAAGTTCTTTAATAACTACTCAGTTCAAAAATAAAAAATTACCAGAAGATCATATTTTAATTAAATTAAGAGGATCTGCTGGACAATCTCTTGGAGCGTTTGCAATTAAAGGAATAAAGATTGAAGTCACAGGAGATGCGAATGATTATGTTGGTAAAGGTTTATCAGGAGCAAGTATTACTGTTAAACCTTCAGTTAACACTGAAATTCAAACTTATAAAAATACAATTATTGGAAATACAGTTTTGTATGGAGCAACATCTGGATTTTTATTTGCTGCAGGCCAAGCCGGAGAAAGATTTGCTGTTAGAAACTCAGGTGCGACAGCAGTTATTGAGGGTTGCGGTACTAATGGATGTGAATATATGACAGGTGGTAACATAGTTATTTTAGGAAACGTTGGTGATAATTTCGCCGCAGGAATGACAGGGGGCATGGCTTTTGTTTATGATCCTGAAAGTACTTTTGAAAATTATGTAAACCCTGCATCAGTTATTTTTCAAAAAGTTGAGACAAATTATTGGACTGATTTTCTTCATAAATTAATTGAGTCGCATGTGAAAGAAACTCAATCCATTTATTCAAATAAAATTTTGCAAAATTGGCATAGTGAAAAAGAATTTTTCTTGCAAGTTTGTCCAAAAGAAATGTTGGATAAGTTAAAGCATCCATTGTCAAATAAGACCATTCATGAAAAAGCAGTCTAAATCTATTAATCTCATTTGTTTTGGTTTTGGATTAACAGCTAAATATTTTGTTAAGGAATTAATTAAAAATAAGTATAAAATTAATTTAATTGCAACTTCTCGATCTAAATCTTCAATTAATAAAATATTTAATATTTCTTATAAAAATTTTTATTTAGACGAAGAAAAATTTGATAAAAAAATCATAAAATATATTAATGAATCAACTCATATTCTGGTTTCAATACCACCAAGAGATAGAATTGATTATGTAATAAAAAATTTTAGAAAATATTTAATCGCAACTAAAAAATTAAAATGGCTTGGTTATTTATCGTCAACAGGAGTGTATGGTGATCATAAAGGAAAATGGGTTAATGAAAAGAGCAAGCTTTTAACTACATCCGAGACTGGAATTAATAGAATTATCGCAGAAAATGCGTGGTTACAATTACATCGTAACCAATTAATCCCGGCACGAGTATTTAGGTTATCTGGAATTTATTCTTTAGAACGAAATATTTTTTCAAGAATTAAAAATAATCATATTAGTTATTATAAAAAAACAAATCATTATTTTTCTCGTATTCATGTAAAAGATATAGCTCTTGTTTTATTTAAGTCTTTAAAATTTTCTAAGGCAGGAGAGATTTATAACGTAACTGACAATTTTCCATGTTCTTATGAAACAGTTCTAATGTATGCTTGTAGTTTATTAAAAACTTCTGTTCCAAAGGCAACAAATATTAAAAAATTGAAAGACTCAGAAATGAGGCACTTTTATCAAGAATCAAAAAAAGTAAGTAATAAAAAAATAGTTAAGAATTTTAGATTAAAATTTAATTATCCAACTTATAAACAGGGTTTAAAAAGTATTTTTAATCATTTTACTAATTCTTAAACCTATTTTTTGCAAATCTTCTGGTTTAGACAGACTGTGATTACCGGTTTTAATTAGATGAATTTTAAATTGTTTTGATATTAAAACCTTTTTTAATTTTATCGCATATATCCAAGGAACTGAAGCGTCATAATATCCATGAAATAATTCAACTGGAAAATTGCAAATAAATTTTTTTTTTAAAACTAAAAATTGTTTAGCATCGTTAATAAATTTTTTAGTAATAGGATAATAACTATTATAATTACTTTTAAGTTTGTAAATTTTATTTTTATTAATTATTTTTTTTGCTTTTTTTGTAAGCTTTGGCCATATTAGTTCCTCTGTAAAATCAGGTGCCGCAGCTATTCCAATCAGTCCTATAATTCTGTTTTTAAAAAATTTAATTAGATTAATGGCAATCCAACTTCCCATGCTTGACCCTATAAGTATTATTTTTTTTGTCTTAACTAATTTTTCAATAATTAATTTTGAATCATAAATCCAGTCTTTGATGCTAAAATCTGAAAATCTTCCAGAAGATTTTCCGTGTCCACGATATTCAAACATTAAAATATTTATTTTATTTTTTAATGCAAATTTTTTTAAGTACTTTACTTTTTTACTTTGAATGCTGGACATTAGTCCGTGCAAGAAAATAACGGTGATTGGTTTTTTACCTTTAATAAATTTAAAGTGAATTTTGTGATTATTTTTTGTTAGATAAAAATTTTGCTTTGGATTATTCATTGCTAAAAGTATAGCATATTTAACAGATGCAAAATAAAATTAGATTATTACAAGTCATTCCTAATCTTAATTATGGAGGAGCTGAGACTGGTTGTATAGATATTGCAAATTTTATATCTAAA